>Ga0208826_1000202_pt1 | contig 69191 bp, 53 predicted proteins | sample AD_UKC115_MetaG_FD_184451 | JGI IMG/M metagenome (GOLD analysis project Ga0208826, IMG submission 184451) | Active sludge microbial communities of municipal wastewater-treating anaerobic digesters from Hong Kong - AD_UKC115_MetaG (SPAdes)... | ecosystem: Engineered > Bioreactor > Anaerobic >... | reverse complement strand
GAGCGTCCACACGCTCATCCCAAGATCCCGCGCAACCCTTGCCTGACTCTGACCTCCCTCAAGCGCAAGACGTACTGCTTCCTCTCTGAACTCCTTTGTGTATCGCTTCGCCATAGTTGAACACCTCCTCTTTCTATTATACTCGGTGTCCACTTCTTCGATGGAAGGTCAAAGCGTGCATCTGCTCCGCGTGCCATCAGGGGAGGGGCTTAAGGTCCTCTTCTCATTAGCGGTCCGAGGAGAGGCGATGAGGGAGTAACCCGCGCTCATAAGTCCGCCCATGCGCCGACCTTGCGACTCCACAGGCGGATGTCCCGGTCATGATCGGCTGGGATGGGCTAGATATGGCGTGCGATGGCTCCGATTTGGAGTGCGACGGCTCGACGTCGCTCTGCATTCGGGCGGCTCGACGCCCATCCGTCCCCGGCGTGTCGAGCCACGCCTCCGAAAAGCGGTGTCAAGCCACCGCACTCCATGCCGGAGCCCCCGGTATTCCATAGCCCGCGAGGTTGACTCAGCCGGTCGAATCATGTAGGCTTGCTGGGTGAGAACCGAGTACGAGCGCGATCACGAGCACGAGTAAGCGCAGAGAAGCAGGAGGAAGCCATGGGGCTTGAGAAGTACGGTCACTTTTCCGAGGACGGTCGTGAGTTTGTCATCACCCGCCCGGATACACCCTCGCCGTGGGTGAACTACATCAGCAACACGCGATTCACCGGTCTGGTCACGAATTCCGGGGGCGGATACAGCTTCTACATCTGCCCGAAGGATTCGCGGATCACCCGCCACCGCTATAACTGCCTCCCGTGGGACCGTCCCGGGCGCTACATATACCTCCGCGAGGACGACGGCAAGTACTGGTCGCTCACGTGGCAGCCGACTCCGAACAGGCCGATCGACTTCTATGAGTGCCGCCACGGACTCGGGTACACGACCATCGAGCAGGAGTACCGCGCGATCCGAAGCAAGGTCACATACTTCGTCCCGCAGGACGACGACCTGGAGATCTGGCGCGTTTCGATCGAGAACAAGTCGCTCAAGACGCGGACGTTCGATGTCTTCTCCTACGTCGAACTCTGTCTAGGCCACGCGCTCGTAGACTTGATCAACCAGCCGAACGATCAACACTTCAACCTGGTCAGCTATGATGAAGATAACGAGATAATCTTTGCCACCAAGAACTACTGGGTCACGTATCGAGGCGCAACGGTCAAGCAGCCAAACCAGGCTTGGGACAAGTGCGTCTACTTCGCCTCCTCGCTCCCCGTGAAGGGCTTCGACGGGAAGAAGGACGCGTTCATCGGGCCCTGGAGATCGGAGTCCGATCCCGCGGCGGTCGAGGAAGGCTGCTGCCGAAACACGGAGATCACCGCGGGCGACGCATGCGCGGCCTTGCAGAGCAAGATCAAGATCAAGGCCGGCGAGACCCTGGAGTTCGTGATCCTTATGGGGGTCGTGGACAGCGAGACTTACGATGAGTCCGCCCCACCCCTCGTCGATAAGTACCGGGATCCGGCCAATCTCGATGCGGCTTTCGAGTCGCTCAGGAAGTACTGGGACGATTACATCTCGGTAGTGACCGTGGATACTCCCGACGAGAACATGAACCTGATGCTCAACGTCTGGGCGAAGCGCCAGGCGTGGGTCACCTTCCACATGCACCGCACGGCCGGCTACTATCACGGCGGACTGCTCTTCGGCACGGGCATAAGGGATCAGTCCCAGGACCTGATGGGCCCATTGCTCGCCCATCCCGCCGAGATCGCCGACAGGATCTGCGACGTCATCTCCCATCAGTTCGCGGACGGAAGCACGCTGCACAACTACTTCCGCCTCACGGGCCAGGGCGAGAAGACGGGCCACTCGGATACCCCGCTGTGGATACCACTTGCGATCATCAGCTACCTGAAGGAGACCGGCGACTTCAGCTTCCTGGACAGAGTCGTGCCCTACCATGACGAGGGCGAGGGCGACGTGCTGGAGCATCTCACGCGGGCGATCGATTACCCGCTGAGTCAGCTCACTCCGCGCCATCTGCCGAAGTTCGGCCCGGGCGACTGGAACGATACGCTCGACTACGTCGGCAGGCAGGGCATCGGCGAGAGCGTGTGGGTCGCGGAGTTCCTCTGCTACATCCTCCGAGAGGCCGCCGACCTGCTGGAGCGGATCGGTGCGCACTCGAAGGCGGAGAGATACCGCGTGGAGTACGATCTGATCGCCGAAGCTCTGAACGAGATCGCGTGGGACGGCAACTGGTACATCCGAGGCACGAGAGATGACGGCAAGGTCATCGGGTCGAGCAGCAACGAGGAAGGCAAGATCTTCCTGGAACCGACCACATGGGCGGTGATCAGCGGCATAGCGTCGGATCAGCGGGCTCATGCGACGATGGGCTCGGTCTACCAGTACCTGAACACGGAGCGAGGCCCGCAGATCCTCTGGCCGGCGTATCGTACCGTCGATCCGGGCATCGGGCTTGCGACTCGATGCGTGCCGGGCAAGAAGGAGAACGGCGCGATCTTCAACCACCCGGTGGCATGGGCGATCATGGCGGAGTGCATCCTGGGCAACGGCGACCGCGCTTACGAGTATTACCGCAAGACGAATCCCATCAACCAGGCACACGATCCCGATATCTACCGGATGGAGCCCTACGTCTACTCGGAGTACGTCACGAGCCCCGAGCATCCGACCTTCGGCGAGGCGAGCCACTCATGGCTCACCGGATCGGGCGTCTGGATGTACCGCGACGGGATCGACTACATCCTGGGAGTGCGCCCGACGTACGAGGGGCTGATCGTCGATCCGTGCATCCCGCATGAGTGGGACGGGTTCAAGATCACGCGAAAGTTCAGGGGAGCCGTCTACGAGATCGAGGTCAGGAATCCGAAGCATATCGAGCACGGGGTGGCATCGGTCAAGGTCGATGGCAGGAAGATCGAGGGCAACATCCTCCCGCTGTTCACTGAGGGGGTACATAAGGTGCACGTTCGGCTCGGATAGCGGGCTGCAGAGCGGCGGCCCGTGACTCGCGCGCGAAGTGATTGAGTAGCCGGACCTCGCGGCAGAACCGGCGGTTCAGGAGATACTTGAGGCCCGAAAGGCTTCCCATCAGGCTGTTCCAGCCGATCGTCATCAAGGGGCGCTTCCCGCGAAGCGCCCCTCCGCACATCAGCCAGCCGAACTCATACGCGAGCTTGCCGGCCATGAGCAGAGAAGCGTGCAGGTCGCCGTATCTCACCCTGGCTCCGAAGACGGCCGCGACCGAGATGGAGTATCCGCGTTTCTTCTCGATCACCGACCGAAAGTCGTCAGGCTGAGCGTGGTAGACCACGGCATCAGGCAGGTAGGCGATCCATCCGCCCGCGGAGAGCACGCGGTAGAACAGGTCGATGTCGTCGCCGGCGTAGACGTGCGTGCCGACGCCGATCATCTCGTTGAACGCCCCCATCTTGAGCAGATCGTCCCGGCGGAAGGCCATATTGTTCCCCCGGCCGATGATGATCGGGTTGCACTTGCCGCGGAAGACTCTGTAGTGCCCGCAGTCCATTGTGGAGATCAGGGCTTGCCGGGGCCGGTCGTCGTGAGCCGCAGGTCTGGTTCTCCCACATACGCCGAGAACGCGCTTTCCGATGAGTCCCGATGCCAGCTTCTCGATCCAATCCTTGTCGACGATGCAGTCATCGTCGGTGAAGGCGATGATCTCTCCCCTGCTCATCTTGATGCCGATGTTGCGCGCCTTGGTATGGCCGATGCTGCCGAGCCGCTGGTAGCGAAGCGGGATCTCGCCGCCGGAGTAGGATGCGACCAGATCCGCGGTTCGCTCGTCGGTGCTCTGATCGACGATCACGATCTCCATGGGCGGGCATTGACTTGCGAGGAGTGAGTTCAGGCATCCGCGGAGATACTCCGGCCGGTTTCGAGTGCAGATCAGAACGGAGACGCTCGGTTCCATAGCCATGCGCGTACCACCCTTCCTACACGGCGGACACCTCGATCTGTCCGGCGCCGTAGAAGCAATCGAGGTAGCTGCCGGCGACCTCTTCGATCGTGCCGTCCATGTGCACCGATCCGTCCCGGAGCCAGACTCCCCTGGTGCAGACCTTGCGCAGCGCATCGATATCGTGGCTCACCATGACGATCGTGATCCCCTCGGCGATGGCGGACTGGAGCCGCTTCAGGCACTTGAGCCGGAATCCCTCGTCGCCGACCGCCATGACTTCGTCGATGAGGAATATGTCGGGCGCGGCGCACATCGCAACGGCGAATCCGAGCCTGGCCTGCATTCCGGCGGAGTAGTACTTGAGGGGAGTGTCCATGAACCCCTCCAGCTCGGCAAAGTACTCGATGTCCGGCATGATTGAGGCCAGATACTTCTCCGACAGGCCGAGAATAGTGCCGTTGATGAAGACGTTCTCCGCCCCGGTCAGTTCGCCGTGGAATCCCGTCCCGATGCCGAGAAGGGCACAGACTCTGCCGACACGCCGCACCTCGCCGCTCGTAGGCTGGAGAATCCCGGCCATGAGCCTCAGGAGCGTCGACTTGCCGCATCCGTTCCGACCGAGGATGCCTACGGTCTCGCCTCGCCGGATCTCCAGGTTGATATCGCGCAGTACGGTTCGGGTCTCGGTCTCCTTGCGCTTACCCAGGACCATGTCGAGCATCTCTCTCCGCAGCCACCGGTCGCGCCCCTGGTAGCGTCGAAAGTCCTTGCTCACGTTCCTGAGAACGATGGCGGCGGTATCTCTATGCGGCAGACTAGATGACCTCAGCGAACTCATGCTTATGCTCCGTGAACAGTATCCATCCGAATACGAACAGGCTGATTGAGAATGCAGCGGCGATGCCCAGAGTCGACCATGGCGGAAGCGTCCCCGAGTAGAGCGGGTCTCGGAAGCAGGCCGCGATATGGACGGCGGGGTTCATCTGATACAGGAAGCGGTACTGCTCCGGCACGTAGCTGACCGGATAGAAGACCGGCGTCAGGAAGAACCACGCGGTCATGATGATCGGGGAGATATACTGCGTATCTCTGTAGTACACGAATCCCAGCGCAAAAAAGAAGACCACTCCGGTGACGAAGACCAGATGCATGAGCATGACAAGCGGGAGGATCAGCGCCCCGGGGAAGATCGGCGCTCCCATCAGCACCAGTATCAACACGAACAGCCCCATCTCCAGGCAGAACTCCGAGAAGGCGGAGAGCATCCCGCTGAATATCAGAGATTCGGACGGGAACGACGCGCGGTTGATGAGATATCCGCTCTGCCAGATGATCGGCGCTACGACCGATATGCATCTCACCAGGAAGTTCCAGGGCAGCAGCACCGGCACCAGGAAGAGCGGGAACCGGTCTACGCCCATGCGTATCACCATCGAGAATACGAAGGAGTATATGCCGATCATGACGAGGGGATTGACCAGCGTCCAGAGGAAACCCAGGGCTGAGCGCTCGTATCTCAGCTTCAGATCCCGGATAGCCAAGTGCTTGACCAGATCACTGTACTCCGATGCGTGGGACAGCCGTCTCAACAGACCCATATCGTACCTCTATCCTTCTGCAGATTTGCTTCCGTCGTCGCGATTTCTAACGGTGAATCCTTGCCAGAACCCACGCATCCCCGCCGCAACACCGGCGATCCCGGCAAGGAACGGCCAGTCAGGCGGATCGTCGCCGGCGGCCCCGAACGCCGGAGGATCGGTCCTGAGCAGCCCCGCCACCATCCGCAGGGCCTTGATCCTCGATCGTCCGCGCAGGCTCAGTCTCTCGGCGGCGGCTCGTCGGATCATCCGGGAGTGCTCGATCCCCATGCGCAGGACTTCCTGCACGCTACGCACCGGCTCCCGCCAGATTATCGCTCTGGGCTCGTAGACGACTCCCTGGTACAGGTAGAACATCGCCACAAGCGCCCTGGTGATCAGCTCCATCTCGTCGGACGACCGGTATGGGAGCGACTTGAGCGCCGATATCAGCGCATCCCTCCTGAACACCGGGCGGTGACAGCAGACCGGAAAGCCGCTCAGGATGTCGGCCGGCCGCATCCAGTCGCTCAGGCAGGTATGTTCCCATGACCTGACTCGCCCGAAACTCGCAAGCTGATGATATAGCTCGTCGGCCCTGCTGCACACGGAACGAAGGATGGCCGGTGTCAGCACACAGCCGATGTCCGATCGGGCGAAGCAGGCTCTCACGGCATCCATCCAGCCGGGGTCAGGTCGGTCGCTCGGCGAGAGGAATGCTACCAGGTCGGACCGGCGCTCCTCCAGCGCTCGCATCAGGCATGATCGAAGTCTGCCTGCGTCGGATGCGATCCGGATGATATGGTGACGGCTCAGTTCCCGACTGGGACAGACCTCCTGCTCGGATAAGACGACCACCGAGATGGACAGGCGATGCTCCGGCGCAGGCCCGATACGGCGTCGCGTCGAAGCATTGCGGCTCGACGGGAGACCTTTGGCTCTCGGGATAACCTCCCATATCGAGCACCGCTCGGCAGGCGATCCCTGTCTGGCCTGCTGCCACATCTCATGCCCGCACGACAGGAAGAGATGGCGCGCGAGTATCTCCGGGTGGAGTTCGTCCTGCGGAGAAGCCTCCACCCACTTGGCGGGCGGCCTACCCACGCGCGGCAGCAGAAAGAGCGTGTCGTGCTCCGGCTTGGGATGAACAGTACACAGCCCGGAGAACACGTCGACGTCTTCCACCACGATGCGTCTGCGGGCGCGATTGTCCAACTCCATGCTCTCTCTCAGCAAGTCCTCGAATCGACCCATACCGCCGCAGGCGGAGACCGCGCCCAGGAAGTAGACGGCGTTCCGAACGCACTCCCAGAGCTGTCGGTATCCGGGGCTAAGCAGACGGTCCAGGTTGCGCTCGAAGAATGAGCCGAGGACTCGGATCGCCGCCTGAGGTCGGCCGCAGACGGGGATGACCAGCCTGCTCATTCCGCAGCATACCGGGCTGATGCGCCACCACCGAGCCAGTGGAAGACTGTGGAATAGATCGGGATGCTTCTCGGCAAATCTGATGTCCGCTCGCCCGAATGTGTACCACTTGCGCAGCGAAGAACGCGGCGTGTTGGTCGGGTAGTGATATGCCAGCGCGCGAGAGGCATGGTCCATCGCCATGCCGGACTTGAGCAGCCTCGCGCCAAGCTCATAATCCTCACGGCCGTCCTTCTCGAAGCACTCGTCGAATCCCCCGACGGCCTCGAAATCCCGCCGAGGAAGCGATATGTTTCCCGTGACGCAGTCCTCGTAGGTGAATCTGTGGCCGGGGTTAGCCATCTCTGTGAACCGCTTGTGCCACCAGTCGCGAATCATGAAATCGAGGGGATTGACGGGCATCTCGGGAGCATACGGATAGGGGCCGACCGCGATGAGCCTCTCTCTCGACTCCTGGGCTTGCAGGTGGGCGTCGAGCAGTCCCGGTTGGGGCATCACGTCGTCATCCATGAAGAGCAGGATGTCTCCCGACGATGCCTCCGCGCCCCGGTTTCGCGCCGCTGCGGCGCCGGCTCCCGGCGTCTCGATGATATTCACCCTGTGACGGTGGTCGACGGACTCGAGCGCTTGCCGAGTGTTGTCGGTACACCCGTCCAGTACGAACGTCACCTCGACCTGAGATCGGCATTCCAGGCGATCGAGAGCCTCCGCCAGGCGCACCACGGACCGAGCTCGATTGTGTGTAGGGACCACTACACTAAGCACTTCGCTGCAGCCTCCTGCCTGCGTACACACGGCCGGCGAGCGCGCTCGCCCGGTGGAGGAAACCCGCATCTCGCCCACCCTCGCCCTTGGCGAGACCTCTTCGCTCCGTTCCCTCCTGCAGACGAACCTGCGAGACGTACGCTTTGGCTTTGAAGTAGCCGATCGGTCCCCGCAGGACCCCGGCGATCTCGGAGAGCGTCAGCGACAGGGGAACGCGCCCACGTCCCGTCAGCCCTCGGATGAGATCGGGCAGATGGTGATGTCTGAACCAGGCGCAACCTATCAGGAAAGCTCTCGGTTCGCGGTATTCGAGCAGTGCCTTAGTCAGGAAGGCATACGTGCCGGTGTTGTAGCACTCGAGCTGACGTCGGTACTCCTCCATGCTCCTGCGGTGGGTATGCCAGACCAGAGCGCCCGGCTCGTAGCAGATCTTGTAGCCGCGTGTCAGGAGCCTGTAGAACATGTCCGGCTCCTCACCGCATCTAGCGGGAGTCCCGGGGCAGAGAGCCTCGTCCAGCCCGCCGATGACACCCAGCACCGATGCCCGGAAAGCCATGTTGCCGCCGACGCCGATCCTCCCGGAGGAAACGGGATCGAGGTTCGTCTTGTCGTAGATGCGGCGCTCATAGCCGCGCCGCATGCCGCCGTCACCCCACTTCTCGAACAGTTCCTGGGCTCGGGTCTCCAGTTCGTAGGGCATGATGAGACCGGTGACACACGCGATCGCCGGATTGAGCCGGAACGCGCCTTCGATGGCGTTCAGCCATTCCGGATCTACGACCACATCGTCGTCCGTGAAAGCTATGATCTCCGCATCCGCCGCACGGATGCCGGCATTCCGAGCGAAATTGGCTCCCCGCTTCTTCTCTCGCACGTAGCGCACGCCGAACTCCCGGCAGAGCGCATACGTCTCCTCGCAGTCCACGCCGTTGTCTACGACGATGACTTCCTTCTTCGGATACGCCAGCTTCGAGAGGGAATCGAGGCATCTGCGCAGATGATCGTCGGGCCTGGTCACCGGCACCACCACGGCTATGGAGGGAAGCGACTCCGGCGCAGGACGCTCCTTCGGAGGGATCACGGCCTCCTCTACCTGCAGGCGCAGTATGCGATCGGTGAAGCGCGACTCGATCTGCTGGCGGAGCCAATCGGCGGGGATCGTCTTCTGATGAGTCTTGATCCATATGTCGCCGAGCGTGCTTCCGCGATAGGTGATCAGCGCGAACAAGCCTGAATGCCCGGACGGAAGCGGGATGTCGGTCAGACCGTCAGTGATCTCGATCCGGCGGACAAGGCTGGCCATCGCCGATCCGTATCTGGTGACATAGCCGTCGGAAGCAAAGGATGCTTCGACCTTGCGCGCATGCCTCCTGGATCGGAGGTAAGCGATCGGGCCGTGGAGCGCGCCCCACATCTCCACGAGCAGTAGGCTCATCGGCATGCGCTCCCGATGGCAAAGTCTCCGAACCACACGGCCTGCGTTCCAGCGAAGGTACGGTCCGAAAAGGTATCTGAGGATCAGCAGACGAGACCGAGGATCGCTGAGGAACGCTTTGGTCTGAAGCGCGATGAACGACTTGCCGTAGCCGTATAGCTGCCTGCGCAGTTCGTCCATGCTCCTGCGGTGGCAGTGATAGACCAGCGCTTCCGGCCTGTACTCGATCCTGCACCCGGCGCGCATCAGCCTGCGGAACATGTCGAGATCGCCGCAGCCGCCGGTGGGGGTGCCCACGTCGAAGGCGACGTCGAATACGCCGACCCTGTCGAATGCCTCCCGACGGAACGCCATGTTGGCCCCGGTGCCTATGCTCGGCCAGCATGTCTGGTACTTCCGGAGGGCGCCGGGCTGGTATACTAGAGGCTCAAACCCTCTGCCGAAACCGCCGTATGCGATCTCGAACAACTCCTGGGCATAGGTCTCCAGTTCGGCGGGAAACACCAGACCGGTGACGCACATGGTCTCCGGATCGCGGAACCCCTCAGCTATGCCCTTGAGCCATCCGGTGTCCGCGTAGGCGTCGTCGTCTATGAACGCGATGATGTCGCCCTTCGCCTCGGCGATCCCCCGATTCCGCGCCCAGTCGAGCCCCGGCCTGGGCTCCAGCACGTATCGGAACGGGTACTTCCGCAACAGATCTCTTGTTCCCGGACCGGAAGGCGCGTTGTCGATGATCAACACCTCGAAGTTGTGGTAGTGCAGGGCCTTGAGCGACTCGAGAGTGCCGCGAATGGACTCATGGCGGTCTCTCGTGCAGACGACCACGCTGATGAACGGCTCGTCGGCACGGTTGGCGCGCGACCTCCGGCGCTCCGAGGGTATCGATCGGCCCGCGAGTCGAACGTAGACTTCATCTCTGGCAAGATCGGGCCAGAACCTGTCGCTGATGGCGCGTGCTAGCTGTTCCGGACGGATTATGCCCGGGCATCCATGAAAGTCCACGACTCCCAAAGGCACTCCGTTGCGCATCACGAGTACGCGCGTGAACTCATAGCGGTCGACGTCCACCACCACCGCCGGCAGGGGCTTGGTGACGTCCACCGGGACGATCTTGATTGCCATGTGCTACGCCTTCCTTCGGAACGCGATTGCGCGGCTCAATCGCGGACCCGGACTCCCTATCACGTATCCGATCAACGTGATCGGATACTGCATCAAGATGAGGCCAACCCTCACTTTCACGGGAAGCCTGGAGAAACCGATATCGTGCGCGATCACCGTCAGCGGGTTCAGATACGGGGCGACGCCGGTCGGCTCGCAGCTCGGGAAGAGCGCGATTACCTCGTCTTGCGTATAGCCCCGACGAACGTGTCCCCATTGGTCCCAGATCTGCTGTTCGGTGTAGCAGAATAGCTTGAACGGCCACTTGTAGTAGGGATGACGGAAGTGCTCCGTCGGCGTCGATACCAGCAGCAGACCACCGCGTCTCACGACCCGCGCCAGCTCCCGCGCGGCCCGCTCGTGATCGGGCACGTGCTCCAGAACGTCAAACGCCGTCACGCAGTCAAAGCTCTCATCCTCAAAGGGCAGATTAGTGGCGCTGCCGGGAACGAGCCGTGCGGTCGTGTTCATCCACGGCCAGATGCGCGCCACCTCGGGATCGGAGTCGACGTTGGTTACCTGAGCCTCGGGGAAGAGCAGCGAACAGAGGGAGCTCCGACCGCCCCCGACATCGAGGACGGATGAGAACTCCTCGGACGGTATCAGCGATGCAAGCGCGCGCATCTTCTCGCGGTAGTACATGCCCAGAGTGTATCTGTGCGGGTGCGGGTTTCTGGACAGCAGCAGTCTGGTTGCGCTGGACTCCATCAGTGTACACTCCAACAACCGAATGGACCGGCAGCAGTCGTGAGCAGGAGCAACGGCCGGCTCATGTATCGTCCGCATTGATACCCACTTCGCGCTCCTCTTACACTTACCGATATATCTCCGTCCAAGGCATGCGCTTGCTTTGCATACGGGCTTGGCGAAGGTGATTAGCGGAGCCTATGAATGGCCTTCAGCCGGAGTCTCTGATGCCCAACCTGCTGAAGAACCCGCCTCCCGGTGTCGGGTGCGGGCGCATGAACACGCGGTGCGGCACCTCGGCGTTCACCGGCTCGACTTCGATACAGCCGTCGGCCCCGTCACGGACCCAGTCGTCTATGCCCTCGTCTACACCGGGGTGAGGCACCTTGTCCCTCGGCCATGCCTTGTAGCCGGAGTCGTGGAATATGATGTGTCCGCCCGGCAGAAGGTTGGGCGCGGTCTGCGAGAGGTCGTAGCGAACCGAGTCCCGGGAGTGGTCGCCGTCGATGTGGATGAACCCCCACTTCATCCGTCTCAGGATGGGGGCGGCATGCTCCGTCGTGTGAACGATCGGGATCACATACTCCCTCAGCCCGTGCTTCTCCAGGAGAGAGAAACACATGGGCATCGCCTGACAGACGGACGGGTATTCGGGCAGAACGGCCCCACCCGCCTCGAAGGGCGGCTCGGCGTTCGGCCAGACGTGCCATGGGTCCACCGCGACGACGTACTGCCCCGCCTCCCTGGCGCCCAGAGCCAGGATCGCCAGAGACCGGCCGAGCCATGCGCCGATCTCGAGTATCGGCCCCGGGCTAGTGCGCGCGCACTCATAGAGCCTTGTCACGTAGCCTCTGAGGAGCCAGCTTTCGTGGCAGTCCAACTTGTCGTACCACTCCTGAATGTCCAGTCTGCCTCTGCCTTTGAGCAGCATATCGCTAACCTCCGAATGATGATCCCCTCGATGTCTGTGCTGCATATCCCGCATGGATGCCGTGGGCGTCTCTAGCCGGTTGCGTCATACCCTGTGCAGGCTACGGCAAAACAGCACGGAGCGCAGTGCGCCGACACGACCGAATGGATCCGGCATGAAGCTCTGACAGCCGGCGGAAGTGTTGCCTTACTATCCGGCGTGTGATACAATGCGTGGACGGACGGCAAGAGGAGGTCATCTATCAATGGCATGCCCCAACACTGATTCCAACATGAGCCACTGCAACTGCAGCTATCCCGGATGCTCCCGCAAGGGGAACTGCTGCGAGTGCCTTCGGTACCACCTGAGCAACAACCAGCTTCCCGCCTGCGCGTTCCCGGACGACGTCGAGAAGACCTACGACCGTTCGTTCCGCCGGTTCGCGCAGATATACAGCTAACCTTGAGCCCGCTCCGGCGGACCCCTCGGTCGCCGGAGCGACCGGTCCCCCTCATCGAGGAGGACGGCAGACGACATCCGGCCGTCACACCCCGGAGACCTGCAACAAATCGCGGCATCGCGAGTCTAACCACTATGGATGCTCATTAAAGCCATCCGGGAAGAGCCCACCCGGACCGGCATCACCCGCTGGTAAGCGCAACCGGAAGGGAGGCGTGTCAACATGGGACTGCAGGATATGCTTCAGTGGTGGAACCTGATCTACGTCATTCCGCTGTTCATCTCGGTGCTCTGGCTTGCCGCAACCGCGGTCGCCGGAATGCAGGAGGGAGCGGACCATGACGTTGAAGTGGATGCCGACCACGATGCGGACCTGGACCACGATGTAGACGCGGACAACGATGCGAATCTGGACCAGCACCATACATCGCACCACCTGGACGTGGAGCACGATGGATCGCTCCTGATGAAGGCGATGGCAGTCCTGGGTCTCGGCAAGATGCCTGTAACCGCCATGTTCGGCATATTCCTGCTGGCATGGGGCGCGTTCGGCATGTTCTCCAACCAGCTGTTCGCGGCAGTGTTCGTCTATCCGGCGGTGTACATCTGGCCGTCGATGGCTGCGACGTTCTTCATAGGCGCGATCCTTACCCGGTCCATGGCGGAGATATTCGCCAGGGTCATGCCGAGCAATGAGACGTACGGAGTCACAAGGATGCAGCTTATCGGGAACCTGGGCGCCGCCGTGTTCAGGATCACCGAGACGACCGGCACGATACACGTCAAGGATCAGTACGGGACTCTCCATCGCGAGCAGGCGAAGGTGGACCCCGGATGCCCCGAGATACCCGCCGGAAGTGACATCATAGTCGTTGACTTCGATGATTCGGACAAGCGCTTCATCGTGAAGCGAAGTGAGTTGTAGGAAAGGGAGGTTGCTATGGGTGCTCTTGCACTGTTGCTGCTGGCAGGACTAGGAATGATCGTGCTGGCTCTGTTTCACCCGGCGATAAGCGCGCTCAGCCAGGGTATTCTGTTGGTGGCAGGGTTTGCTGTCTCCGCCATTACCGTGATCGCCATGATTGCCGTGAAGCTGTACCAGAAGGCATCAGCGGAGGAAGCACTGGTGAGAACCGGCCTCCGCGGGGCCAAGGTCGTAATCGACGGCGGTATCATCGTCTTTCCGGTCGTTCACAAGATCACACGAGTATCGCTGAAGGTCATCAAGCTCACATGCGTCCGTGAGGGCGCTGACGCCCTTATCACCAAGGACTACCTGCGCACGGACGTCCACTCCGAGTTCTACATGAGAGTCGGCGCGAGTCCGGAGCAGGTTCTGAACGCCGCACGGTCATTCGGCGAGCAGTCGGGCCAGGTGGAGGCTATCGATCAGGTCGTCGGCGAGAAGCTGATCTCGGCGCTCCGGTCGGTTGCGGCGAAGCATGAGCTCGCGGAATTGCACAGCGATCGTGAGAGCTTCGCCAGTTCGGTACAGGAAGTGGTCTCCAAGGAGATCGAGCCGAACGGTCTGATCCTGGAGACGGTCACCATCTCCCGACTCGACCAAACCGATCCGTCGCACCTGAACGACAACAATGTCTTCGATGCTCAGGGCAAGCGGAAGATCACCGAAATCACGACCGCGGCTCTGGTCGCACGAAACGACCTCGAGCGCACCGCCGAGCAGGCGATGACCGAGAAGAACGTCGCCACCAGGAAGAGTGTCCTGACCATGCAGCAGGACCAGGCGTTCGCGGAAGCCGAGCAGAGCATGCAGGTCAAGAAGGCGCAGTCGGAGAAACAGCGTGAGGCAGACGTCTACCGCATTGAGCAGGAGCGTCAGACCCAGCAGGCGCAGATCCTCGCCGAGCAGAACGTCCGACAGACGGATGTTGCCAAGGAACAGGCGATCCAGACCGCTGAGGTCGAACGGGTGAAGGCCGTCGAGGTCGCCAACCGCGAGCAGGAGATCGCTGTCGCTCATAAGGAGGCGGAGCGCGCTGCCGCGGAGAAGGCCAGACTCGAAGCCGAAGCTGCCCGAGAGCAGGCGAACCAGCAGGTCAAGACCGTCGAGGTCGTCGCAAGCGCCGAGCGAGAGGCAAAGCAGAAGCTCATCGCCGCGGAGAACGAAGCCCTGCAGGCTCTCGTCCGCAAGCAGAAGGATGCCGACGCCATAGCCTATCAGAAGATCAAGGAAGCTGAAGGCGAACTGAAAGCCGCCGAGAACCAGGCGAAGGCGAAGCTGACCCTCGCGGAAGCCGATGCCCAGGCGAAGGCCAGGCTCGCGGAAGGCGAGAGAGCCTACCAAGTCGTCCCGGTGCAGGTCGAGGCGGAGCGCGTCGAAGTTGCGCGCAAGCAGATGGAAGTCGACAAGGCGACCGCCGAGTTCAAGCAGCAGTTCGAGAAGTCCGCGATCGAATTCGAGCTGAACAAACTGGAGATCCAAGCGAAGAAGGAAGTCCAGATCGCCCTTGCGAACGCGATTGCCAGCTTCACCGAGAAGGGAAGCTACACCGTATACGGCACGCCGGACACGATGGCCGACATGATGGAGAAGTTCTCCAAGGGCCTCGGGATCGGGTCGTTCGTGGATGGACTCGGCAGCGGCTTGAACGGCGGCAACGGACACAAGAGCGCCGGCGAGACGGTAGACGATCTCGCGGGGATGCTGGGATCGATCGTGAAGAAGGTGACCGGCAGGGATGTCAGCCTGTCCCCGGAGATGGCGCAGCAGATCGCATCGCTGGTGACCGCGAATCTCCCGTCGGCGTCCGAAGCCGCGCCGAAGAAGGCCGATCTTCCCGCTGCCACCGCGGCTGACGGCGGCGAGAAGAAGAAGGCGAAGTAAACGCGTGGAGTGACGGAGTATCGGAGTGGCGGAGTATCGGGGAAACCCGGAATTCCGTCACTCCATACTCCAGGAGACTCTCATGTCCGACCCCTTCATCAGCTCCATCGAGTTCCGGGAGACCCCTGCCGACACCATCATCGTCTGCTGCTCGGACGGCCGCACCCGCCGCCACATTGCCGAATTCCTCGAGAAGCACGGCATCGAAGCCGATATCTACGCCGTCCCCGGCGGGCCGCTCGTCCTGGTGCGCAGCGTCGAAGTCTTCCAGGACTCCATGCTCGCCCAGAAGAGGATCAGATTCCTCACGGATGAGCACAACACCAAGCGGATCATCCTGATCAGCCACGGGAGCGAGGATGAGTCGTGTCAGTGCGGGATGGCGAAACACCTGTGGCCCGGACTGACGCCGTCGGAACGGGCGAAGAGACAGAGGGCCGAACTGGTCGAAGCCGCGAGACGCCTCCATGGCGTACTGTCCCTGCCGGTCGAGTGCTGGTACGCGAACGTGATCGGTGGGATGGTGCAGTTCGAGCGGATAGCGCACGAGTAGCCATCTCGCAGGGCAGCAAGAAACGGAAAGGGCGGGTCCCCCGCCCTCCAATCCACAATCCCAAGTCCAAAATCCGCAGTCGGCAATCCGAAATCCACAATCCACAATCCGCAATCCGCAATCCGCAATCAGTAGCTGTTCTTGTTCTTCAGGATCCACTTCCCGATTTCGAACTTGCGCTTCTTGATCTCGGGCGAGACGCTTCCGATCATCCAGCAGTTGCGACCGCAGTTGCGCGCCAACTTGCGGACCTCCTCGGCGCGGGGACTGGTCCAGATCTCCTCGAAGGTCTGCTCCTTGATGTTCCCCATGCTCTCGTCGAGCACGTTGCACGGCTTGATATCTCCCCAGGGCTCGCAGAGGAAGATATCCTGCCCCATGTTGCACGGGAGCAGGCGATCATTGCCGTGGACGTAGTTGATGATCCCGTGGTTGAAGTAAGCGCGATACCAGTTCTTCGGCTTCTTGGTCTTGAACAACTCGCGGATCAGCTTGCGGACGTTCTCCGAGACCTCTTCTTTCTTGGTGATCGCGTTGTCGAACTTGTGGAAGTAGTAAGCATTGTGAACGACGGCGGTGGCGAACTCGACTTCGAGGTGCTTGGCAAGCTCGAACAACTCCAGGACGTCGGCGGAGTTCCGGTCGGAAATGGTGATGCCGAAGCCGATGTCCTTCATCCCCATGCGCTTGAGCTGCAGGAGCGTGCGCAGGCCGTGGTCGAAGCCGTCCTTGATGCCGCGGAGCTCATCGTTCGCCGCGGGAAGCCCCTCAATCGAGATCCGTACGCCGATGTCGCCGCAGAACTTCTCCGCCAGCGCAACTATCTTCTCCGTATAGTAGCCGTTCGTGCTGATGCAGATGCGCTTGCACTTCGGCTTGACGATCCTGACGATTTCCTCCAACTCCTCGCGCAGGAAAGGTTCGCCGCCGGTGATGTTGAGGAAGTCCAGGTTGGGGAACCTCTCGTAGTACTTCGGGTCCATCTCCTGCTCGGGTGTGGAGGGATACTGCCAGGTGTTGCACATATGGCACCGCGCGTTGCAGCGGTACGTTGCTACCAGAATGCCTTCCATAGCTAACCTCTTTCGCCCCAGCTCGAGGCCTGGGGAGTCTGCTCTAAGGATACATTATCGGAAGGAATAGTGCAAGAATACAGGAGACAGGAGCCGGAAGTCGGAATCCGAGACGAGGCCGGTCCCATGCTGACTCCTGACTCCTGACTTCTACTGCATGAAGCTGTACGTCGGCACCTTCAGTATCCACCCAACCACCGGCCAGAGGCACCCAATGATGAAGTCGCCGAGCAGCAGGCCGATGAAGAAGTCCATCGCGACCCTGTAGAGCTTCATCCCGCCGTACCTGAGCACCAGGAACTTGGCGAGCCATGCGATGAACATCGGAAGCCAGAGCGTGCCGATCGAATAGCTGGTCGAGATGGCGAATCCCAGTGGATGGAACGGCCACCATCCGACCCTGAGCTTCATGAAGTAGAGGAAATAGGCGAACACCATCCCCCACCCGATCGCCAGCGTCGCAAGGATATCCGGCTGCTTCGGGACAACCAGCCAGTTGTGCAGCCGCCCGACGAACGCCTGGGAGCCGAAGTACGTTATGTGCCCCGCCATCCCCACTGATGCGCCTCTCGCATAACCGAACTTGAGGAAGATCCAGAACCCGCTGATCACTGCGGCGACCGATGCAAGGCCGAGCGCAATCGCCATGTATCTCTGCGGAGTCTCGGTACGATGGGCGAGCTTGAAGCCGTCGAGCTGATATGCTATCGGGATGCTCCTGTAGGCTCGGTTGAACCAGAACAGCCAGTTCATGCTCGCGAGCTGCTGTGGAGAGAATGCCGCGGGTCCGAGCGCGCCGATCAATACGACCTCCGGGCCGATGCCGTGCAGGTCGTGGGCCGGCGGCCCGAACTCGGCGTGCATCTTGGCGATCGCCAGCGCGAGGAAGAAGTACATCACCACGACGGCGACGGCTATGTACCATCCCATGCCGATCACCTGGAAGAACCACATCAGGGCGATCAGACCGACTGCGATCCCGAGAAACGCGGTCCGATATCGCATCGGCCCGTTCGCCTCATCAGGATCATAGTGACCGTGGAAGGCGGCCCGATAAACCTTCGCCAGATGCTTCCTCGCCGACCATAGCGCGAACACGGCGACGAGGTAGTACGCTCCGAGCGCCTGCTGGTCCATGAACGGAAATGTCGGCGTAGACTGATAGATGCCGTACATGTCGCCGAAGATGCGGATCACCCTCCACATGACGTAGAAGAACCAGCAGGAGAAAAGCATATCGAGCGGGAGCAGGAAGCTCAGCCCGATGCCGTAGGGATAGAACGAGATCGGCGTCCATCCGATCGCGCTCCACGGACGACCGGGCATGAGCGGCGAGATGTCCCACATCTTCACGTTCAGAGTCGGCAGCGACGGATAGAACAACTGCATGCCGTTGAGGATCGAGATGCCCGCCGCGATGGAAAACCCCGCCCACATCAGGCGGCTGCGGAAGATGCGCTGCCCCGGCTCCGTGATCTGGAGAGGAAGCTCGACGATCGGGAAGAGCAGCTTCTCATTCTGGATCCACTGCTGGCGGACGAGCGTATTGATGCAGTACATCACCGCCAGCATGATCAGGATCACGGCGGACCAGACTCCGATCGGCAGGAGCCAGTGGCGCATGATGCTCCATGTCAGGACGGTGTGTCCCTCGTACCAGCCGCGGACCGCCTCCGGGTCGCTCACGCTGATCCAACTCGGGATGTACGGAAGCATGATCTGCGCCCAGCGGTTCTCCGGCGTGGCGAACCGGAAGGGATAGGTGATCATCGGCATCAGGACGTCGAGGAAATCGATGCTCACGATGGCTGTGGAGACGGTGAGCATCGCGTAGATGACCAGGAGTTCCCCGCGCTCGAGGGCAGCGGAACCCCTCCCCGACCCTCCCCGCCACGGGGAGGGAGTTGATACTCCATCCCCGCCACGCAGAGCGTTGAATGAGGGAAATGCCGCCCCATCCACACCACCTGGAGGGTTGGGGGAGGATGATGCTACCCCCTCCCCGTGGCGGGGAGGGCTGGGGAGGGGTCCGATCCTCCCGATCAGGCTATTGACCAGCGTCAGGACTATCAGAAAGAGGATCGTATTGGCAAAAAGCGAGATCGTCGACGGATACGGGCCGGCGCCGGAGTTGCTCATGTTCCGGAAGCCGACCTCCATGTAGAGCAGGAAGTAGACGTTGACCGGCACGAGGATCGTCCCGAGGATGATCGCTCGGTAGTGGCGCAGGAACCCCGTGAGCCTGCGCTTCTCGACTTGCCCTTGCATCTCTCTGATACCGCTCTCCATACCAGCGAGTATAGCGGTCAGGGCTCCGATAGGTCAAGAAACGCGTCACAAGTCGCGTTCATCCTGTTTAGCGGATCACGGCATCCGGGCGATAGAGAATATCGAGGGCGCGGGTTGCGCGCCCGAAGAGTTGTGGTATAATCAACCCAGCAATCCAATACCGAAAGGAGGCGTCTGCAGTGGAGTCCATGTTTCCAGGAATCCGTCAGCACAGAGTACGTCGCAACTGCTACTCTGTGGAACACATTGCCCGCCTCGTTTCGGCAGCTCTCGTGCATGATTGCAGCCGGATAGTCTAGGGCCTTGCGCCCGTCCGACGCCCACGAGGGGCCAGGCTACCGTGCACAGATAGAGCCGCCGAATCCGTTCCCGACTCTACATCCGCCTCAGGAAGATCGAGGGATGAGCATTCCTCAGCGAGATCCTGCCCGAACAGCGAGATCCACCGCATGATGCGAGGATGATTGACGGCTCCGCTTGCCTAACACTCCTGTAGGGAACAACCCAGTTCTCGCAGGAGGAACACGCACGCAAATGGCACGACGCATTATCTTCGCACTCATCCTCATCGCTCTCTGCCTGACAGCCGGACTCGCGGGGGCACAATCCGACCGGAAATACCCCGAGGTAGGGCCCGGTCTCCAGTACACCCATGAGCGTATCGGAAACGTCCCCTGGGCGACGCACATCCTGAAGATCGACCGCAGGGTCACGGACTTCCGATTGATATCGACCCTGGCGCAGGGCACGATCTACGGGCTGAGCGGTATCAGCAAGCACGTGGCCGCGGTCCCGGCGGATCTCGGCACGCCGGTTGCCGCCATCAACGGCGACTTCTACCGGATCGCCGTCGGGCCTTATCAGGGCGATCCGACCGGCCTGCAGATCATGCAGGGCGAACTGGTGAGCGCTCCGACGGGAACAAGCTTCTGGATCGATCCGTCGGGCAAGCCGCGGATCGGAGAGGTTCGCTCGCAACTCAACGTCGCCTGGCCGAACGGGAGCGCGACTCCGTTCGGACTGAACGAGGAACGCAGCGACGACGCGGCGGTCCTCTACACGCCGACGCTCGGGCCGTCCACGCGCACCGTCGGCGGACGGGAACTGATCCTGGAGCAGGTTCCCGGCGAGCCGTGGCTGCCGCTCCGTCCGGGTAAGACGTACAAGGCCCGCGTGCGCGAGGTCAAAGACAGCGGTGACACGCCGCTGTCCGCCGACACGATGATCCTGTCGCTCGGGCCGAAGCTGACGGAGGCTGTCCCGGCCGTGAAAGCGGGCGACGTCCTGCGGCTCACGATTGCGACTTCACCAGACCTGACCGGAGTAGACACGGCGATCGGCGGGCATCCGATACTCGTCGCCAACGGCAAGCGCATGCAGTTCGGGCCGAACGATCCACGCCATCCGCGAACGATGATCGGGTGGAACTCGCGCTATCTGTACTTCGTGGTGGTCGATGGACGGCAGCCGGGCCTCTCCGCGGGGATGACGAACGCGGAGATGGCGTCCCTGATGCGAAGGCTCGGGTGCACGGACGCGCTCAACCTCGACGGCGGCGGGTCGTCGACCTTCTGGCTCGGCGGCATGGTGATGAACGTTCCGTCCGATGGTCGCGAGCGGTCGATCGCCAATGCGCTGGTCCTCCTGCGCAAGCCCGCCGTGTCCGCTGCCGAGTAGCCGTCTCGGACGGCCGGCTCAAGGTTCGCGCCGAATCGGCCGGGTAACAATTGCTCGACGCCGGGCATCTCGTTCAGACCCTCTCAGCGTGATCTCACGCCGAGAAGGCCGAGTTCGCGTCTTCGGAGATCCGGTTCCTGGTGGGCAAAGGAAAAAGGGCCCGGTTGTCGAGGCCGGACCCTTCGTTCTAGGAGGTACATAGGTATGCCGGATACATACTTGCCACTACATATCATCGGCGTTGTCGTGGCCGATCTTTAGGCCTGTCCTGAAAAAAAGCGAGGCGGCGTCCCGAGACGCCCGCCCCGCTCTCTTCTACCCATGTTGCACTTCCAACCATCCACCTACGCGGCCATCGCGCCTCTCGCTGCGATCGTCGCCTCGAGCGACTCGTTGCCGATCTCGTCGGCCTTCGTGCCGCGGTAGCTGACCACATACGTGTAGTCCGCGCCCGGACCGGTGATCCGGTCGATGTAGGGCGATGCGCTCTGGAATGCGATCAGTTCGTAGCGCTCATCGCCGGTCCGCTTGCGGTAGATGTTGCAGCCCTTCGCCCACGACGGCTTCCTGTTGATCCGCTCGTTCAGCGGCTCGGTGCCGAAGTGGACCTTGACGCTGCCCGGAGCCGTCTCGACGAAGATGCCCGGGATCTCGCTTCCGACCGTCGCCAGGGTGCGAACCGTGTCGCTCCTCTCCGGCAGGCCCAGATTGCTCCGAAGGGTGTTCGTCATCCCCGGATGGTTGTTGATCCGGCGAACGAGCGGCCGCAGGACTGCGATCGCCGAAGCGCGGAAGTCCTTCTTGGTGCTCGACTTGGTGGCCAGATCGTTCTTCGCCGCCTGGTACGCCGTCACCGCGGCGCCGAAAGCCGCCGATACGCCCTCGATCGGCGCGAGATCGTCCGGAGCCAGACCGACTTCGGCGGTATGCGCGCTGAGTACGGTCACGAAGTTTGCGAGCCAAAGCTTGAACTGCTCATCGTTTGAGGACACGTAGTCCGTAGACATAGTACATACCTCCTAACCGGAGAGATTCTGCTCCCCCTGATCGATCGGCGATCGATGCCGGCGGCCCCGGTCCCTCGTGTTCTCACACCCGCGATGCAGGCTTACGGAACGGCAATGTAAGCTTACATTTCGACAATGCAAGCTTTCATTGCGCCAATGTAAGCTTTCATTGCGGGAATGTAAGCCTTCATTGCGGGAATGTAAGCCTTCATTGCGACAATGTAAGCTTGCATTCCGGGAATGTAAGCTTGCATTGTGAGACGGGAACGGGCCGACGGCGTTACGGAACTCGATGAAAGAGATCAGGAATGAAGGACAAGAGTGCATCCCGAAACCAGGAAGCTGTCTGCACATGGAGCAACCGGTATCCCCAAATCTGAAATCGCAAATCTCAGATCTGCAATCCCGATAGCGCTCCACGGACTCACCTCGTGGTGGTCTGATCAATCCCCGTCCGTAACTCTAGTTGTACAAGGAGCAGTTAGATCTCTCATTCCATGATCTGCATCATTTCTCTAGGTATTTTTACGTGGGAGCACAGGCTTTTTTCGGCCCTTGGAGTGCGATGGCTCGACATCGCCATGGAGTGCGACGGTTCCGATTTGGAGTGCTACGGCTTGACGTCGCTTTGGTCCCGGGCGGCTTGACGCCCACCCACCCCCGGCGTGTCAAGCCACGCCTCGGAAAAGCGGTGTCGAGCCACCGCACTCCATACGAGCCTCGATACTAGAAATCGTCGTGGATATTCAGACGGTCGGTTCTAAAGCTATTAACCGTCTTGAGGAGCCCGTCAGGCGCAGTGCGCTCGAACCATGAGGCGGAGCACCACTGATAGTCGGCTGGTATGCTCACGATGCCATGCTTCACGGGATTGTCGTACACATACTTCAGCCGGGCGAAGTAGGACTCCTGGTAGGTGAGCTTGGTGTCGAAGTACTGAAACCAGACCTTGCGTCCGGGAGTGCTATCGAGCTTGTTGACCGCCGTAGCGGTGACGGTATGCAGGTGGCTCATGAACCTGGGGAGGTTCGTCGCATCCTCAGGCGAGTTGGCTATCAGGTGGTAGTGATTGCTGAAGACGGCCCAAGCCTGGAGCATCCACCCATAGCGCTCTGCAAGCTGGAGGAGCGTGTCGTGCAGAACAGCGAGCCGATCATCGCCTCGGAAGTAGTGCTCCTTGTGGAGGGTTCCGCAGGTGATCATGAAGGCTCCCGCCTCGGACAAGCGGTGAACCGGCGCATGCGGCCAATCCATATAGTACCTCCTGCATTCCTATGGAGTGCGACGACACCAATATGGAGTGCGACGGCTTGACGTCGCTCTGGTTTCGGGCGGCTTGACGCCCCTCCACCCCCGGCGTGTCAAGCCACGCCTCGGAAAAGCGGCATCAAGCTGCCGCACTCCATATATCTGCGAAACGTCTGTACTACTTCTCGAAGCATTCGGGCCGCAAGGCAGTCTCGCGAAGGAGACGCTTGACCTCCTCGGCATCCACATTGTAGCCAGTGCGCTTCTTCAGCTCTTTGCGAATTGAGTCCAGCACGACGGGAGAGAGAAGGATCGCCGCCAATGAGTTGGGCGCGGTCGCACGCTTTGCCTGCCAGAGTTCGGCAAGCTTACCACGTTTGAGCGCTTCTTTGGAGAAGTAGAACAAGGCTTCGGCTTTCTTTGTGGGGGTCTCATCGGCCAGCATATCGGCTTCCAGCACCAAGTCAGTCAGTATCGGCAGCCCTCCGGTCAGGTGGTATATCTGCCACTGCGCTCCGTTGGTGAGGAATATCCACTCGACACCTTCGTTTACGGCATAGCTCTGTGCCTGGCGGAGGTGCTTCGCTCCGAGCTTCGTATTCAGCCGTTTCACCTCTACGAAGGTCGTCATGTCGTTATCCAGGCGGATGCCATAGTCGACGTACTCGTTCTTCACCCTGTACTCAGTGCTCAATTCGCCGTACTTATCGTAGCCGAGCGCATCGCAAAGGAAATCGGTGACATAGAGACGGGTATCGGCTTCGTTTGCATCCCTATCCCGAAGATCAATCAGCGCCTTGTTATACTTCCGGATCGCTGCCTTGATCCTCTCTCGCGTCTCGGCCTCCCACTTCGGCATAGCGCGCTTTGTGGACTGCTTTCCGCTGGTCTCTGGTGTCTGGCTATTGCTCGTGGCTCGATCGGTGTCTGTAGCCATTGTGTACTCGCTCCTCTCCTCCGGTTCACCGGCCCTGCAGGGCAGCAGGCTGTATACCCGCTAGCAGTTGCGCGTTCCTAGTATACCACTATCATGGCAGCAGAACAAACGCATGCTTGATGCCGGTCTCCGAAGAGAGACCTCGTGCCGTTGGCAGCGGTGACCGGACCAAAGGGAATGGCCGGCACGGAGGCACGGCCCCTACTGCTTTCTCGGTTATTCGATGCTGCAGTCCGCGGTCTGCGGTCTGCTGTCTCGGACCTACTCCACCGCTTCGCGGGCGGCTTTGGCGCGGGCGACGTTGTCGGCCCACATGCCGAGGAACTGAGTCAGCGTCGGCGGGACGTAGATCGTGTTGATGTATTCCTCGGGCTTCACGCCGTCCGGATCGAACGCGTTTGCCCAGCCCGGCCAGATGCGAAGGAGCGTCCGGTGGCGCTTCTCCCAGATCGAGCCCGCGACGGGCGTTCCGTCGGCGTTCATATCGTCGTACAGAGTCTTCCACGACTTGATCTCGGGACCGCCGGCCTTCGCCAGGTCAAGATACATGCGCTGTATGTTTCCAAAGTCGGTCGAGAACGGCACGTCGAGGAGATCGGTGTTCTGGTGGAACTTCCTCTTCGAGGCCGTGAGCAGACGGTTCCGCTTCGAGCCGTACTTGAACTCGATCCACTTCGCGGCGCGCTTGGTGCAGAGGCTCCCCGCGTGGTCGATGGCGTCTTCCTCGGCCTCGGGATCGTAGTCGATCCCGGCCTGGGCGACCGCCGCCTTGAACTCCGGCGAGTTCAGCGGGGCGTCGGTGAGCGCCTTGACCGCGGCGGGCTTGATCTCGGCCCTGAACGGCGAGTCCGCGGGCAGCGCGGCGAGGAGCTGCTCGATGCGGTAGACGCGGATGGCGTCGTTGAAGCGGCCGATCATGCTCGTGATGACCGATCCGCCGCGCCCGTCGTCCACCTTCTCGCCGGTGCGCGCCTCGTATGCCTTGATGCCCTCTTCGACTGCGAGCCAGGTGGCGACCATCTGCGGGACTTCGTAGCTGAGGGTCATGTTGGTGAACATCCGCTCCTTCAGGGCGCCGGGGTACTTCGGATCATCGCCGGCATTGAAGGCGCGGACGATGTTCAGCGCGACCTGAGAGGTGCACGAGATCTTGAAGTGGTTGTTCGCCTTGCCGACTCTCGGAGCGGCCTTCGATGCATACGGCTCCCCTGCCCCTTCGAGCAGGATGTCGTCGAACCGCTTCACGCGCTCATTGAGGATGGCGTAGATCTCGCCGCCCGCGCGGATGCTCTTCTCCTCCTGGTCGTGCCAATCGGGCCGGAGCTGGAATGCCACACGGCCGAGACCCTGGATCAGGAAGATCGGTCGGAGCCCGAGCATGGCGTCCACGACGACCCACTCGGTGAACTTCGTCGCCGCCCAGTCGTCGGCCTGCTTCCGTGCGAGCTGATCCCTGGCGATGACGGCTCGGACGTCCTTCCACTTGTTCGGGAACTGCTTGATGAAGGCTGTGGCCTCCTCCCCGTGGATGTTGGCCTTGCCGTCGAGGTCATCCTCGCCCATCACGGCGATCGCGGGGTTCGTCGTGCCTCCGAGACTCCCGATCTTGCGGCATCGGGCGGCCTGGAGTCCGTAGTCGTTGAAGAACTCGGTGTTCGTCTCACCCTTCTCCCACGCGAGGAAGAGCTTCACGTAATACGTCTCGGGCGAGTAGAGTTCGGCGAAGCACTCCAGATGGTCGGCGACGGCGGCATAGGGATCGCGGCCGGTCTTCGCCTGCCAGTCCTTCGCCCACGCGATGAAGAGGTTGTCACCCTTGTTGACCGCGAGGTCCTCCGCCTTGATCTCGGCGAGCACCGCCTTGGCGGCGTCGGGAGCGGCGGATTCCCACTCGGCGAGCAGCTTCCGCCCATCCTCGCGCAGCTTGTCGACGATGCAGCCGCAGAGCGTGGAGCCCTCGTGCAGGGCCTCGTTCTGCAGGTTATGATGCAGTTCGACGACGGACGAGAGGGAGTCGGTCACGCCGAGGAGGAAGGAGATGCACTTCTTCTTCGTCGCAAGGTCGGCCGAGGGGAAGGCGTCGTTCAAGCACGACGTCACGCTCCCAAATCGACCGGCGAAATCGGCGGGTGCGGTGAAGAAGATCAGCTTCTGGCGGGCAAGTTCGACGTCCCAGCCGGGCATGAATCCCTCGGTGCGGGCATCGCATCCGAGAACCAGGCAGCATATCGTCTTGGCTGCAAGATCAGAGCCGCCGCACTTGCAGCAACTCGAGGATGAATCAGACATGAGTGAGTCCTCCGGGAATAGTGACGAGTCAAGAGTGCGATGTCCCTGCGCCGAGCACGAGGGATCGCCCTTATCAGTGTACCCGAGCGCCTGCCGGGTGTCAAGGCGAGGGCACGGGGGGATGGGGGCGGGTGTTGGGGGTTGGGAGAATCCGACCCCGTCAGCCCTGAGTAGTCCTGGCCGTCCTTCGATACGCTTCGCTACTCAGGACTGACGGGTTCTATGTCCCGGGAGACCCACACCATCAGCCCTGAGTAGTCCTGAGCTTCAAGCTCGCTGAGTAGTGGGTTACTATGTCCCGGGGAACAACGACCGCTAGCCCTGAGTAGTCCTGAACTCCGAGGCCACGGAGTGCGAGGAGTTCAGGACGTATCGAAGGGCGGCCTTCCTCCACCAAACCTCTGGCTAGCCCCGACCGTCCTTCGATACGCTTCGCTACTCAGGACTGACGGGTTCTGTCTCCCGGGGAATAACCACGCTAGCCCTGAGTAGACCCGACCGTCCTTCGATACGCTGCGCTACTCAGGACTAGCGGGTTTTGTGTCCCGGGGAATGACCACCATCAGCCCTGAGTAGTCCTAGTGAATGACAGGACGTATCGAAGGGCGGCCTTGTTCCACGAGACCGGGGTGAACGATACCGCTCGTCCATGCGGGATCAGAGCTCGAGCGGCTCGGTGGAGAGCTGTCCGCCGTTGCTGATGAGGGCTTCGAGGCGGCCCTGGACTTCGGTGAGCTGGCGGTTGCACTCGCGGTAGAGACGCGTGCCCTCCTCGTAGAGCGCGAGCCGCTCGTCGAGCGGAAGCTTCCCGCCGTCGAGCTTCTCCACGATCTCCTCGAGCCGCGCCAGCGACTCCTCGAATGTCGGTTCCTTGTCCGCCATCATTCCCACCCCTCGTATGTTTCCTTCACTTCGGATATCAGCCGCCCGTTCGGCAGCAGTGTCTCGGTGATGTCGCCCGCCCTCAGTTCGGAGGAGTTCTCGACGACGCGCCCGTCCTCCGCGCGCCTGACCACGGCGTATCCCCGCGCGAGAACTCTGAGCGGACTGAGCGCATCGAGCCTTGCCACCGCGGTTCCGAGGCGTCCCTCGTACTCGGCGATGCTCTCCTTCGCGGAGGAAGCGAGCCGCGCCATGAGAAGGTCAAGCGTCTGCCAGTTGTCACGCAGCAGTTCCTCCGGATGAGTGAAGCATCTCGCGCGCATGAGAGCATCGAGCCTGTTCCGGCTCTCGGCGCCGTAGGCCCTGAGACTGTCGATCATCGCGTTTTGCAGGGCGGAGATATGCCCGAGAAGCTCCCGGGTGTCCGGGAGGACCAACTCCGCCGCCGCGGAAGGCGTCGGCGCTCGGAGATCGGCGACAAAATCCGCCAGCGTGTAGTCGGTCTCGTGACCGATGGCGGAGACGGTCGGCTTCTCGCACTCGGCGATCGCGCGGGCGACTCCCTCCATGTTGAAGGTCCAGAGATCCTCGATCGAGCCTCCGCCCCGGCCGAGGATGATCACATCCACATCCGACAGGCCGTCGGCGAGGCGGAGCGCGGCGACCACCGACTCCTCCGCGCCGGCTCCCTGCATCAGGCTCGGGACGAGAACGATGTCCACGGACGGGCACCGTCGCTGGGCGATGGTCACCATGTCCCTCAGTGCGGCGGCGGTCCGTGACGTGATGATCGCGATCTTCCGGGGAAAGCGCGGGAGCGGCTTCTTGCGCGCGGCGTCGAAGAGTCCCTCGGCCTGAAGCTTGTTCTTGAGCTGCTCGTAGGCGACGTAGAGCGCACCGACTCCGTCCGGCGTGACCTCGGTGACCGTGAGTTGGTACTGCCCCATCTTCTCGTAGACGGTGACCCTCCCGCGGACGACGATGTTCAGGCCGTCGGCGATGTCGAAGCGCCGGTTCTTCGCAACGTTCGCCCAGATGACGCACCGGATGAGGGCGGCCTGGTCCTTCAGCGAGAAGTAGATGTGGCCGTTCGCGTGCTTCGTGCAGTTGCTGATCTCGCCTCGGACCCAGACGTTCTGCAGGCCCTCCTCGGTCTCGATGGTTCCCCGGATGCACGCGGTCAGTTCCCCCACGGTGAGGACGTTGCGCTGCCTGTCGAGGACGAACGAGTTGTCCATCGTGTCCTCGAGCAGGTTGCCGGAAGTATCGAAGCTGATCCTGCGGTGCGGCCGGTTGAGCGGCATATCTGCATCCACCTGTCGGCGTGTAGTGCCGTGATGGTGCAAGTATACGGCCACATCATGCCGGAGGTCAAGGCGGGTGTGGGGCTGGGACTGCGTGCGGCGAGGAAGCGTCCAGGCTCTGCAGGTTGCATCTGAAGATCAAACGGGTACAAGGCGTGTATGCAAGTGATCCGATATCGCGATGGGAGGTCCGGAACATGGAGCAGATGGTTGAGCAGAGACGCAGCCCAATGCAGTATGTGCTGCCGATCGCGGGGGCGATCATACCGGCGTTCTTCCTGATCCGCCGAATGAGGGGAGGAAAGGACGGCGACGGGCAGATGATGGTCTGCAAGGAACTAGAGCTTCTCGAGGAGTCGTGCCTCGACATCAATGGCGCCATGAAGGTGGCTCTGAAGCACGTCCAGGGCACGCCGGTCGAGGTGGAACTGACGGAGGAGCACGGTATCCCGGCGTGGGAGGTGGAGATCCTTCCACGGCACGGCGGCCCGGTCAGAGAGGTGGTCCTCGATGCCCGAAACGGCGACCTGCTCGAGATAAGGTCGGACTATTCGACGGACGTCGAGCCGTCGGACTAGTTCGGGAGGCGAGAGGTTGATCGTCACCGTCACCATGAACCCGGCGGTGGACGAGACGCTGACGGTCCACCGGCTGGAAGTCGGGGAGACGAACCGCATCCTGGAGACGGAGTTCGATCCCGGTGGAAAGGGGCTGAACGTCTCGCGGGTGGTCGATCGCCTCGGGAGGCCGACAACCGCGATCGTGATGCTCGGCGGCGAGACGGGGCAGTTCATCCGCAGCCGACTCCAGCGGGAGGACGTCGATCTGGAGGTCATTCAGCTCGACTGCCCGACGAGGATCAACATCAGCATCCTCGACGAATCAGCGGGCATCCAGACCAACCTCAACCACGAGGGCGCTCCGATCGAGAGCACCGACCTGGACGCGCTCGAGTCGGCGATCCGAAAGTGGACTTCCGAGGCGAGGGTGATGGTCTTCGGGGGAAGCCTTCCGCCGGGAGCGCCGGCCGGTACCTACCGGCGGATGATCGACTGCGTCAGGGATACCGACACAATCTGCGTGCTCGATACCAGCGGAGAGGCGCTCGTCGAGGGAATCAAGGCTCGACCGTACCTGATCAAGCCGAACCGCGAGGAGATCGAGGAGATCTCAGGCGTGGAGGTCGAGTCGATCGACGACGCGGTCGCGGCCGCCGGGGACCTCCTGGCGCAGGGCATCGGTGAGGTGGTCGTCTCGCTGGGCAGAGACGGAGCGGTGGCGGTCACGGATGAGGGTGCGTGGAGAGCGATCCCGCCCGACGTGGAGGTCAGGAGCACCATCGGGGCCGGCGACTCGATGGTGGCCGGACTGGCGATCGGTCTGGCGGAGATGCTCGGCACGGCGCAGGGACTGATCCTCGGTACCGCGGCCTCGACAGCCACGGTGATGACGCCGGGCACGGACCTTTGCAGGCCGGAGGACGTGCAACTGCTGCTCGACCAGGTCATAGTGGAGAAGATAGCATGAGAGACGGCACGCTGATCAGGAAGATCCTCGTCGCGTCGGACGGATCGGAGATATCGCTGAAGGCGGCGCGTTACGCCGCGGAGATCGCCGCATGCACCAACGCGGAGGTGGTCATTCTGACGGCCGCCGAGGCGACCGCCGTAACGCAGTTCGTCACGTCGGCGATACCTCACGGCGGAAGCGCGCAGGAAGAGATGCGCCACACGGCCACCCACGTGATCGAGGACACGAGAAAACCGTTCCTCGAAGCCGACGTGCGACAGGTTCATACGAAGATCATCGAGGGACCGGCATCCGAGGTCATCCTCGACGAGGCGAAGGCCGGGAGCTACGACCTTATCGCCATGGGAAGCAGAGGAGCCGGGGCCGGCCTGACTCAGCGGCTGATACTCGGGATGGGAAGCGTCGCCCAGAGAGTGCTGAGCAGCGCGCCGTGCCCGGTGCTGATTGTCAGGGAGTAGCAGCCAGGAGGTAGCCATGACAAGGGAAGCCGTAACGAGCCGCAGGATCACAGATGAGGATATCGCAAGGGAGATCACCGAGGCCATCGCCTGGGACACCAGGATCCACTATCCGCACATCCGCGTGACGGTGGACGGCGGCTTGGTCTATCTGGGAGGCGTGGTCGAACGCCTGATAGAGAAACTCGCCGCCGAGGAGGATGCGGCGCGCGTCGCCGGGGTCACCCAGGTCATTAGCAACGTCGTCGTTCAGCCTGACAGGCCGGTCACCGACGGAGAGATCGCCGAGAACATCCGGCGGGCATTCCGACGTGACGTGCGCATAGATGAGGACAACTTCGAGGTCTACGTCGAGAGCGGAGTGGCGACCCTGAGGGGTGAAGTCCCGACGATCATGGAGAAGTGGGCGGCGCTCGACGTCGCGGGGCTGACATACGGCGTCACCGGAGTCCTCGATCAGATCGAGGTGCTCCCGACCGACACGGCGTCGGGTCATGCCCTGGAGGAATCGATTGCAGCCGCGCTCGAGCGAGTGGCCGGACTGGACGAGCGCAAGATCCACGCCCACGTCGACGGGCACAAGGTCACCATGACCGGAACCGTGGATTTCCTCTACCAGCGGCGCGAGGCGGAACGAGCCGTCTCCGACATCCCCGGCGTGGCATACATCCAGAACGATGTAAGAGTGGGACAATGAACGAATCACAGGTGATCAGATTGGAACAGCAATGCGGAACGCCCTGCATAGTCTTCTTCGAGATGGAGGACTGGGAGGAGCAATTCATCCGCGACAGTGAGCTTCAGCAGCACAGGCCGAAGATCTACCGCGACCGGTTGACGCAGGACACGGTGAAGCTCGCCTCCGACGCCGAGGTGGTCTCCGTCTTCATCTACTCGACCGTGAACAAGGCGGTGCTCGATGAGATGCCCAATCTGCGCATGGTCGCAACTCGATCGACGGGGTTCGATCATATCGACCTCGCGGAGTGCGAGAAGCGCGGAATCACCGTCGCCAACGTGCCCTATTATGGGGAGAACACGGTGGCCGAGCATGCCTTCGGACTGATCCTCTCGCTCTCCCGAAAGATCTACAAGGCATACACGCGAACAACAAGGCTCGACTTTTCGCTGGAGGGCCTGCGCGGGTTCGACCTCAAGGGCAAGACGATCGGAATCGTCGGCGCGGGACGGATCGGACTGCACGTGGTCCGCATCGCGAAGGGGTTCGGGATGGATGTCCTGGTCTACGATGTCAGGCACGAGCAGTTGCTCGCGGAGGTACTCGGTTTCTCCTACGTCGGCTTCGATGAACTGCTGCAGAGGTCCGATGTCATCAGCCTGCACGCGCCGCTCAACAAGGCGACGCACCACATGATCAACAGCGAGAACATCCACCTGATCAAGCGTGGGGCGATCCTGGTGAACACGGCGCGGGGCGGACTTGTGGAGACGGAGGCGCTTATCACGGCGCTGAACCAGGGGATACTCTCGGGCGCCGGCCTCGATGTCTTCGAGGGCGAGGAGACCATCAAGGAGGATACGGCTCTGCTCGCAAGGCGGCTCCCGGGCGAGGAACTCCGGGATATCCTGCTGAGCTACGCCCTGCTGCACAGAGACAACGTCGTCATCACGCCGCACATCGGATTCTACAGCGATGAGGCGCTCCGACGCATAGAGGAGACGACGGTCGAAAACATCCAGGGATTCATCGCCGGTCGGAAGCAGAACGTGGTGATAGCGGCGTGATCCGACGTTCTGTAGGAGCGGCTTCCAGCCGCGATCGCAGCTAGAAGCTGCTCCTACATGGCTTGATCGCAACTGGAAGCTGCTCCTACAACGGATGGACCTGAGACCCTAGGCTGCTCTTTGGGCAGAGCCGACCTCCTCGCCGAGCGTGCGAGCCGCCAGCGCTCCCTCGGCCATCGCCTCCGTGACCTTCCGGGCTTCGACCGCGTCACCGACGACCACCACTTCGTCAATGACCTTCACCAACTGCTCCGTCAGATGGTTGTTCGGAGCCGATCCCAGGCAGAGCACGACGGTCTCCGCGTCGATGGCGTCGAGGCCGCGCGGCGTCTGGATGTTCACCCTGCCCTCGTCGATGCTCAGGATCTTGGTATCGGTCATGATCCTGACCCCACGATCCTGCAGGCGGGCGATGAGAAGCTCCCGCTCCGCCGACGGCGCATCGACCGCGATGTCGCCGAGCATCTCGACGATCGTGACCTCATGTCCCTTGTCCGCCAGATATTCCGCAGTCTGCGCGCCTGAGCAGCCGCCTCCCGCCACGACCACTCGACCCTTCGCAGCCGCATGCCCTTCCAGGATGTCGCGCGCGAGCAGCACGTTCTCCGACTGGATACCGGGGATGCTCGGGCGGACCGGATGCGATCCGACGGCGACGATCACCGCGTCGGCGTTCTCGGACTTCGCCATGTCGGCGGTAAGCTCCATGTTGAGCCGCACATCGACCGCCAGGCGGTCCATCTCGCTCACGAGGTAGCTCCGAAGCTCCTCCCAGCCGGACCGATATGGAGCAGCGGCGGCGGCGATCAACTGACCGCCCAGGTGGTCGGACTTCTCGTACAGCGTGACGTCGTGCCCGTAGCCGACCGCGAACTTGGCCGCTTCCATGCCCGCTGGTCCGCCGCCTGCGACGAGGACGCGCATCTTGCGTTCGGGCGGAGGCTGGACAAACTCCAACTCACGTGCGGTGATCGGGTTCACCGTACACCATGTATCGAGCTGAGCGAAGAGTCGGCTGATGCACCCCTGGTTGCACGCGATGCAGTGGTTGATGTGCTCCGGATGCCCCTCCTCAGCCTTCCTCGGCCAGTCCTGGTCGGCAAGAAGCGAGCGTCCAAGCGCGATGAAGTCGGCCCTCCCGTCACGCAGAATTTGCTCCGCCATTTCCGGATAGCGGATCTTGCCGACGGTGATCACGGGGATGCTGACCGCCGCTTTGACCTGTTCGGCCAGATAGACGAGCGGCGCGTCGGGGATAGCCATCGGCTGGATCATGAGGCCGAGCGCATACGACGCGTAGTTGCCGGCGGAGATGTGGAGCGCGTCGACGCCCATGGCCTCCAACTCCCGCGCGATACGGACGGTGAACTCCGGCTTGATGCCGTTGGGAACGAGTTCGTCGCCGGAGAGGCGCACGATGATCGGGAAGTCCTCGCCGACCATGGCGCGCACCGCCTGCACGACCTCCCGCAGGAAGCGCATGCGGTTCTCCTCCGATCCGCCGTAATCGTCCGTGCGCTTGTTGCTGAACTCGGACAGGAACTGGGTGATCAGGTAGCCGTGCGCGCCGTGGATCTCGACGAAGTCGCAGCCCGCCTCCCTGGCGCGACGAGCGCTCTGTCCGAAGGCGTCGACGATCGCTCTGATCTCATCGACGGTCAGTTCGCGTGGGATCTCGTTGATCGTCGGATCGGGAATGGCGGAAGGCGCGACAGGTTGCATACCCGAGTTCTGCGATGACGTCTGCCGGCCCGCGTGGTACAACTGCGGGCCGATCTTCGCCCCGTTCTCGTGAGCCGAATTGACGAGCCGCCGGAGACCGGGGATCGTCTCATCCCTGTGGATGCCCAACTGGTTGGCAAAGCCTTTCGCTTCCGGACTTACGTAGCTCGCCTCCAGGATCATGGCGCCGACCCCGCCCTTGGCGATCAGATCGATGTGGGCGAAGTACTTGTCCGTCACCATCCCGTCGGAATCCGCATAGTTGCGTACCATCGGCGACATCACGAGACGGTTCTTCGTCTCCATGCCGCCGATACGTCCCGTGGAGAAAAGCATGGGGAATTGCTGCTCCATGTGCTGCTCACCTCGCTGATTTGAGTGCGTTCATCGAGAACTCATTCCCGCGAAGGAGTGCAGTGAAACGAAAGAGGCGGGAGTGCGACTCCCGCACGAGTCTCAACAGTCTGTCATTCCGAGCGACGCGGACGACAATCGACGACAGAGCCGTCGATCATCGGGGCAACAGGATTCTACTGACGTGGAATCGAAACCTAGACCAGACTACCAGCGCATTCACGGAGGTCATACATGCCCCGAACCGTCATCACCCTGGCCTTGCTGGCCGCGATCTCGCCTATCGCCGTTCCCACCCTCGCCCAGTCGGATAATCCCGGCCGGCAGGTCCACTGGAAGTTCCATGCCGGCGATGTCACGGGTGGACATCGCATGCTCTTCGACGACTCCTCGTGGGAGACCGTCCGATGCGGCTACAAGTGGAAGTGCCAGGGATATGCATGGTTCAGAGCGGCCATCACCATCCCGGAGATGCTCGACGACAAGCCAACCGCCGGGCAGCCGATCGGGATGAAGTGGAGCAACCCCGGCGGGGAGGTCTACGTCAACGGACGGCTGCAGTCCCGCTACGACAACGACCATCCGGCGTTGATCCTGCTCACCGAACGCGCCCACCCGGGACAGACGGTATCGGTGGCGGTCCGCACATTCATGGGGCTGGCGGACCACTCCGAAGGCGAAGGTGAGTTGAGCGAGTCGGATCTCGTGTTTGTGGACCCCAAGCGCGTCCACGAGACCTTCCCGATCGCAGTCGACTGCGGCAAGTCGCTCGGCAAGCTCCTCCAACCGTTCGGAGGCGTGTCCCAGGGCGGCGGCATGCCCGATTACTCGCCCGAGACCGCGGCCAAGCTGAAGGAGATCGGCGTCAAGTGGTTCCGCATGGACAACGTTCTCACCAACGTTGCGAGGAAGAAGGACGACGGCTCGATCTACTACGACTGGGAGGAGTTCGACCGGCGGGTGGACTTCATCCGAAGCATCGGCGCGGAGCCGATCCTCTGCATCTCGTACATGCCCGAAGCCCTGGAGGCGTTTCAGAACACGGACCGCCATGCGCGGCCGAGGGACTGGAAGGAGTGGGAAGACCTCGTCTACGCGGCGGTTCGGCGGTGCAACGTCGAGCGGAAGGCCTACGTGAAGTATTGGGAGGTCTGGAACGAGTCGAACGCGGGATGGATCATCCCTGCGCCCGGGGAGGACCTGCTGGAAACCTACCTGAAGCTCTACGACGCCTGCGCCCGCGGAGTGAAGCGCGCAGACCCGAAGGCGTGGATCGGCGGACCGTGCAATGCCGCCGGCCCCTGGAACTCGGATAAGGGAAGCGCGTTCATCCGCGGCGAGGACTTCATGCGCGGGCTGATGGCCCACTGCGAGAAGACCGGAACGCCGCTCGATTTCATCACCTGGCACGAGTACTTTCATCCCTGGTGGACTATCAAGGACGAGGCCGAGACGACCCGACGCTATCTGCGGGACTACCCCAATGTGAAGAAGCAGGTGAAGGAGTTCATCCTCACCGAGTGGAGCTACGCATGGTGGAACGACCGGCCTCACGACCACGAGCTCGGCGCGGCGTGGGCGGCGGCATCCGTGGTCCGTGGGATGATCCCCAGCGGGCTCGACAAGACGTGCTACTTCCTGGCGAAGGACGGCGACGAGTCGTTCCGCGGCGGCTGGGGGATGCTCATGGGCGGCAACAAACCGAAAGCGGTGGCGAACGTCTGCCGGATGTTCAACATGCTCGCGCCCCGGAGGATCGCGCTCACCGGCGAGGACGACGAACTCGCGGGAGTGGCGTCGTTTGACCCGAAGACGGGACGGGTGACAGTGCTGATCGTCAACTTCGCCGACAGATACGGCGTGCGCAGGGATATCACTCTCTCCATGAGCAACCTCCCGGCACAGGTGAGAGGCGGCGTGTGCAGGCGATATCTCGTGGACAAGGACCACAGCAACATCTGGAACAACCGCGACCGGAGCGAATTGGAGGTAGTTGAGACGCTTCCCGTCGGCAAGTCGGGTATGTTTGCGCATACCTTCCGGCTGGAGTGCAACGCGGTCACACTGCTGGAGTTCGTGCAGAGGAAACACGAATAACACGAACGGGCGAATACAGGGAAACCAGCTATCCGGCATTCGAAAGCTTCGTTTCGCACTCAGTAGTCCATACTGCTGAGCTGACCGTGCACGAATACGAAACCCCAGTGGCGCCAATACACCGCCACCGGGGTCTCACAGGTCACGGATCACTGGACCGTGTTTCAAAAGTGTTGTAGGAGCGGCTTCCCAGCCGCGAATGCCCACGTAACGCCACGAATTCGCGGCTGGGAAGCCGCTCCTACAACGCTCTCTCCAATAACCAATCAGACCGCCCACTGATTACCGATTACTGACCACCGCTCACTGATTCCCCAACACCACCTTTTTCGCGGTAGTCGGCAGCCTATCGTCCACCTGGGCGAACTTGTCGCTCTCGAAGATGTTGGACGTCACGGTGACCTTGTCGGCCTTGCCGCCGAGGTAGACTCCGGGGCCGAACGCGTCGAACGTGCAGCCGTTGACGATAATGTTCTTCCCACCGGTGATGTAGACACCATACGCCTTCGGGTTCTCGAACGCCTTCTGGAACCGGCAGGCGCTGAACATCACGTTCCCGCAGTCGGATATCTGAACGATGTGGTCGCCGTTCGACTGGATGATCGCGCCGTGGACGATCACCTGTGCCTTGGGATGCTGAACCTTGAACGCGGCGGCGTGGTTCAGGTAGCTGCCGTTCGTGACTCTGAGCCGCGCGCCGGACTCCACTACGTAGCCGTACCCGCAGAAGTCGGTCGAGCAGTTGGAGAGCCCGCCGTAGGTGTTCCCCTTGCCTATCGGAGACTCGTGCTCGATGAAGAGGAAGCCGGTCTGCGCGCCGATCACGAAGCAGTTCGACGCGTGGAACTCATCGAGCCGCCCGAGCTTGAAGCCGACTCCCTTCTCGAGGAAGTGCTTGTTCGTGCAGAAGACCTCCACGTTGCGCATGGTGGGGATGTCATAGGCCTGCGTGAGAAAGACGCCGGTGTTCACCACCTCAGCCAGGAAGAGGTTCTCCAGGTTCACGCGGCCGATGTTCGACTTCCCGTCGGCCATGACGGCATCGTACGCGCCCCAGGTCTTGACGTTGCTAATCGAGACGCCGACACCCGTGAGGAGGATCGTCGGCGGGTACTTGACCGGGTTCTCCCACACGACCTTCTCGTAGCGGATGACCAGGCCGTGGACGCTGGAGGCATGGCTGCACTTGATCGCCGGGCCGTCGGTATGCGTGACGATGATGACCGGCATGGCATCCCAGTCGGCGGGGAATCCGCCGGCGGGATTGCCGACCAGCGCCTTGCCCTCGATCTCCAGGGTCCCGGAGATGCGGTACTGCCCCATGGGGAAGCGCACCGTGCCGCCATTGCCCACGGCCTCGATGGCCTTCCGGATGGCGGCGGTATCGTCGGCCTTGCCGTCGCCGACCGCGCCGAAGTCCTTCACGCTGACTTCCGCGCTGCCGGGTTCGGGAAGATCAGCCGCCCAAGCGCAGGTCAGCGTCCCCAGGATGCACAGAACAATCACCAGTATCTTCATCGATAGTTTCCTCGTACCCCGTACCCTGTTGTGCAGTTACGTCCCCAAGACGAGGCGTTCCGCCTTGTCTATCTGCTCCGACGAGCCCATGACGACCAGCTCATCGTCCTCGCAGATACGGTATTCGGCGTCGGGGCTCACGTATCCCTCGCCGCCGCCCTGTGGCTTCACTCCGAGGATCAGGACTCCCGTACTCTGCCGGATGCCGCTCTCCTTGATGGTCCTGCCGATCAACGGGGAGGATGCCGATACGGTGAGATCGCCTATGTCCATCTCGCCGTGGTCGCTTCTGACCAGGAAGTCGAGGAAGTCCATGGCCCGAGGCTTGAGCGCTGCCGCGGCCATTCGATGTCCGCCGAGGATGTACGGCGACATGACGCGGTTCGCGCCGGCTCTGCGCAGCTTGTCCTCGTTCTCTTCCAAGATCGAGCGGGCGACGATGAAGAGATTGGGGTTCAGGCCGCGCGCTGTCAGGACGATAAAGACGTTCTCCTCGTCCGATGCCGCCACCGCGATGAGTCCCCTGGCGCGTTCGATCCCCGCCGCTATGAGGACTCGGTCCTCGCTCGCGTTGCCCTCGACGTAAGGCACGCCCTGCTCGATCAGCTTCGGCAACTGAACGGGGTTCCACTCCACGACGACGTACGGCACTCCGCTGTGGTTGAAGTCCTTCACGATCTGCTGGCCCATGCGGCCGTATCCGCATACGATGTAGTGATCCGATAGCTTGGCGATGGTTCGATCCATCTTTCGCCTCCTCTGCAATTCATCGGCCGCCGCGATTCGCTCTACGGCGTGCGCGGCTGCGTCGGTAAACGGCACGAATACGAGCTCCGTGTCCGGGTAGGCGTCGCATTCGTCCAGTGAATGAGTCGTGACGGCTATGCTGCCGTTGAAACCGTGGTCCCTAATCGAGTGGATCAGGCATCGGTTGATACTGCGGTCGGGTATGGTGCTGATCACCCAGCGGGCGTCGGCGAGCGGAAGCGCCGCCGGGAACTCGAGGTCCTCGGCGTCGCCGAACAACGCATGCCATCCACGTTCATTCCAGCGCTTCACCGCCTCAGGGTCGAAATCGATGCCGAGAACACTCTGCCCGCCGTCTGCGAGCAGGCCGCCGACGGACGTTCCGTATCGTCCCAAGCCGAACAATATGATATCGGCCTTGCAGCAAATACCGTGGCCATCGCCCACCTCCCGCTCGCGTATGGGATTCTTCCGCTGAAAGATATCGAGGTACGGTGACAGCCACTCGAACAGAACCTCGCTGTAGAGGATCATGTACGTGGAGAGGCCGATGGTGATCAGGCCGACGAGCGTGATCAGCCCAACCGTGTCCTGAGCGATGTGGCCGAGCTTCAGGCCGAGCGCGGCTAGGATGAGCGAGAACTCACTGATCTGCGCGATCAGTACGCCTGACAGGAAACCCGTGCGCTTGCGGTAGCCCATCAATCCCATGATGATCATCATGATCAGTGGATTGCCGATGAGCACGAACAACGAAAGCGGAATAGCCGCCCAGACCTGCGATCCGAGCGTCGACAATTCGAGCCGTATGCCGAGATCGATGAAAAAGAACAAGAGCAGGAAGTCGCGCAAGCTGACCAGTCTCGCGCCGAGGATCTCACGGTAGTCGGTCGAGGCCAGCGATACTCCCGCCAGGAACGCGCCGACCTCTCGGCTGAATCCGAGCGCGTCGCCCAGGCTCGCAAGTCCGACGGCCCAGGCAATCGCAAACAGTACGAGCAGTTCGGCGGACCGCGCCAGCGCGCCCAACAGCCTCGGCAGGACGAAGATCATCAGCAGCCCGAGGCCGGCGAGCAGCGCCATGCCCCTTGCCACGACCAGCAGGATTCTGAGGCCGATATCGCCGCCGTTCGGGCCGAACGCGGTCATGCCGATCATCACCAGCACGACCACGAGGTCCTGCACGATGAGCAGGCCGATTGCGATCCGGCCGTGGAGGGAGTCGGTCTCCCTCTTATCGGAGAGCAGCTTGACGATGATGATGGTGCTGGAGAAGGTGAGCGCTATCGCCACGTAGAGCGCGGACAGCGGAGACAGGCCGAGACCGATCGCGATCAGGTAACCGAGCGCGGTCGTGAATACCACCTGCCCCAGGCCTGTTGCGAGGGCGACCTTGCCCATGCTGCGAATAAGGCCGACATCGAGCCTCAATCCCACGACGAAGAGCAGGAGCGCCAGACCCAACTCCGCGAGCAGATGAACCTGTTCGGTCTCCCTGACCCACCGAAGGCCGGAAGGACCGACAATAATGCCAACTGCCAGGAAACCTACGAGCACCGGCTGGCGCAAGCGCAGGGCAACGGCGCCCAGGACGGAGGCCAGTAGAAGCAGGGCTACGAATTCGTTGAAAGGACTTGCTAGAAACTCTGCGAGCATATCGACGACTATCGGCGGCGAAAAGATCTCTTAACGGTTCATTATACCCTGTCACCGGCCTCGCGGTCAAAGCCGCGAGGCCGGTAATCGCCGAGTTGCCTCGGCTCGAAGGCGCCACCGGACTATGCCGACATGCGGGTTCCACTTCACCGTCACATGGCCTGGCAGAGACATATGTATCCGCAGGGATGCCGACTATGGCCCTACCCGCTGGAAATGAAACTCTCCCTCTTCGGAGTTGGTGATTGTGAGCGTACGCCCACTGACCGTGATTACGTACTCCGTACCGACCGGAGGATGCGACGTGCCCCACTCACCGTTTGTATCTCTGATTATGCCGGTGAAACCGCCGGTAGAGCCGTCCCAGGTGTACATACCATGCTCCATTCCATCGTGACCATAGGGACTGACCGCAGGATCACTGTCCTCTGCGAAGAGGAATGTACCATCGGGGAAGAAAACTATCGCTACTACATCGCCCGCGCTCTCGGGAGACGGCGGAACGTAGGCTACCCAAGCGCCTACCAGAGCGTTCTCCGGGCTCGGCAGAACTGCCGAGAGATCATACCGACCTTCAGGCGACTGAAGATGCAGCATGGAGCCGTCCAATTGTGCCGTCACTGCTGACATCGGCTCGAGTCCCCGGACACCGTTCGTATCCACCGAATGCGAGACCCCCCAGGAACCTCCCGCTCTCGTGCTTCCAGGTGTATGTACCAATCTCCATTCCCGGCCAGCCGTCCCCGTCCGGCGTCTCATCCTCGATCTGAACGTAGTGCGAGTTGTCCAGGAATACGATCACCGCACACCTCGCCGTCAGGAGCCAGGCCCCGATCAACCCGTTATTGGTGGTCCCACGAACGATGACGGCAGGATCGAGGACACCGGGGGTCTCCGACGCCATACACGAGGCAATGCCGCTGACCGACACGCAAGTACCAACTGACGGCAGAACGGCGTAGCTTCCCATCGGATCGGCGACTGCGATCCCTGTGTACTGATCGGATTGGTTCCTCACGTTGGAGCCGTCATCGATGTAGAAGACTCGCTTGGATGCGTCGAGATGGGTGACCTTTCCCCATACGGTAGTCAGAAGTCCGATGGTATTCAGCCCCGTTCAGCTACGGGCGCCTTTCTGACCGGCGCCCGTAGCTGAGGAGTAGAGCCAGTTCGACCCGCCCAGCGCTCTACGGCAGAGGCCGACCGGCTTGACGGTTCCGGCTCCGGTCTCCTCGACGGATTGAGCGCGGACATACCGTTCGCCGACGTGCAATCCATCAGTCCCCGGTTGCCCAGGCAATACGGTGTCAATGCTGCCGATAGCCGTCACCAGCGCACCGATCCTGGAGAACGGCAGTACCCCCGATACGGCGATGGCGCCGGAGCGGTCGGTTGACTCGATGTAGAAGAACTTCTCAAAAGCAGCGGTTACTACCGCACCATCAATGGTAACATCCGCCCGTCCGGGCTCGCTTCGGCCGCCGAAACGGAATCGGCCCCACAGGAACTACCAATCAACATCAGAAACAGCAGAACGCAACACGCAATCCTCATTACCTTGCCCCTCTCTCGTCAGTGCCCGCATACCTTGGCGGAGGTCAATCGTGCCTGACGGAGCAGCCGATTGCCTGGTCTCGCGGCAACATCGTATGGATATATTGGCAGCCTGTCAACAAAAACGCCGATTTCCGGTATTATTACCGGGGTACGTCCTGTCCGTCACCCCAGTGTCGTGGGCAGATCGATGTCTCCATACCTTGACTCACAATCAACCGGACTCTATACTGGTGGCGTCTGTCTACCAGGCAACACATCTCCGGGAGGAAACCCATGTACCCGTCCGCACGCGACCATATCGTTCTGGCCGGCTGGCCCTCGATCAAGGAGGGACTGGATGCCCTCGGCTTCGACGCCGTCGAGCTCACCTTCGACCGAGACTGCTCCGTCCTTCCGATCGATGCATCCGGCCCCGAGCAGATTAGGCTCGACACCGCTGAGGGCATCGATACGCTCAGGAAACAGCTCGAAGCCAATAAGATCAGAGTGTCCGCATTCCTGATGGCGAACGACTTCGCAAACCCCGACTTCGACTTTGAAGTGAACTGGACCATCGCCGCGATCAGGGCCGCCGATGCGCTCGGAATTCCCGCGGTCCGCATCGACGCCATGATGCACGGCGAAGAGGAAGCATCGCCGGAGAAGAACATCGAGGTCTTCGCGAAGGCGATGGCTCGCGTGCTCGATGCGACCTCGGACTCCAAGGTCGATCTGGGAATCGAAAACCACGGCCATCAGGGGAACCGCCCGGAGTTCCTCGAGGCCGTCTTCGCCGCTGTCGGGTCTCCCCGGCTCGGACTCACGCTGGACACAGGCAACTTCTACTGGTATGGGCATCCCCTCTCCCGGGTCTACGAGATCATCGAGCAGTTCGCGCCTTACTGCAAGCACACCCACGCGAAGAACATCAAATATCCGGCGGAACTGCGTGAGGTCCAGCGAGAGGTCGGTCTGGAGTACGGCAAGTACGTCTCGACGATGGCGGAGGGCGATGTCGATCACAAGCGAGTCGTCGAGATCCTCAAGGCCGCCGGGTACGATCGCGATCTGTGCCTGGAGGATGAGTCGCTCGGGAAGTTCCCGCGCGAGGAGTGGCCGTCGGTGCTGCTGGCCGATGCGGAGTATTTCAGGAGCGTTCTCTAGGCAGCAGATCGTGCGGAAGGAGCGCTATTCCACGCCGATTCCCGCACAGTGATCGCCGATTCCCGCGCGGGAATCGCCAAATTCCGCGCCGAATTCGACGAATTCGACGTCGAGATCCGTGTATCCTGCGCCGCATTCGGCGTTCAAGCCGCCGAGTTCCGGACCCTCAGTCCTTGGAAAAGCATCTATCCGCTCTACGGCAAGGACCTCACGAGACCCTCGCGCGCACGGTCGGCCGCATCGGGATCGGTCGGGGCGTTGAGCACCGATTCCACCGCGCGTGAGATGACCGCCTTGTCCACGCCGGACGACTCGCAGAGCCGAAGGAGCGCGAAGTCCTCGATCCCACGACGCCATGCCTCCCAACGCCTGCCGGAGACCACGCAGCCGTTCCCGGGGTAGAAGAGCGACGGATCGTAGTGAGCGTCGGTCTGATGGCGGTTCCACGGGTCGCCGTAGTGCTGGGTCGCGCTCCAGTAGCCGATGAGCCCGTCGAGGCCCTGGGAGTAGGCATACCAGAGCTTCCATAGGTAGTGGTTGTACGAATCCTGCGCCTTTTCGTTCGCGCCCTCGCTGTAGAAGTAGAACCCAAGCGGCTTGCCGTTCGACTTGAGGTATGCGATGCTCTCCCTGGTCCCGTCCGCGCGGAAGGCCTTGAAGTGCGGGACCCAGTGGTCGGTCACGGCATCGGCGGCCTTGACCTCCTCGAGGCTCGACCCGACGCTGTCGGAGATGATCCGGATCTTCGGATCGACCTCCTTCACCAGCCGCGCGATGGCCACATACCGCTCGTCGATGCTCTCGTCCACCGGGTTGACGTAGTAATCGTCGTAGGAAAGCCCCATCTCGCGGAGGACCGAGGCCATCTCCGCCACAACCTTCTTGAACACGATGCGCCAGCCGGGACTGTCGAACTTCCCGTTGTAGATCGGGCGCTCGTTGGCCTTCTCCCAGACGTCCGTGGTGATGTAGAGTTTGCGGCCGGGCTTCCACTTCAGCGCCACCTGCTCGCGGAACCTGCTCCAGTCCATCGGCTCCAGGAGGTTGCCCTGGTCGTCGGCCTTCGGTCGGGGCATGTACCGCAGGCCGGAGATCCAGAACGTGGTGATGCCGTGGTCGAGCATAGTCCGCATGTACTCATCGACGAGCCCGCGCGACTCCGCGTCACCGAGGAAATCCCACGTGAACGCGACGGGTTTCGGCAGGTCGCCAGGCGGAGCGACGACCTCGACGACCATCTTCACCCGCCGGTCCGTCTTCGATGCGGTGAGAGGGCTGATGGTGAGAGTACCCTCGTACTTGCCGGCCTTCTCGCTCCGGAAGTTGAGCCAGATCTGCCTCGTCTCGCCCGCGGGGATGGTTATCCGACCGATGGAGTCCGGCGGCGCCAGCGCATCGGGGAACCGGCGTCCGTCGGCGGAGCGGACGAATACGGGCAGGAGGATCTCGACAGCGCCGGTCGGCATGCCACCCACCAGCACCCGCGCCGACATCGTCTCATCCGTGAGGTTCGTCACCATCAGCGCGCGGGACTCCGTCTGCCCCGCCAACAGGAGCACATCGAGCTGCTCGGTCTGCTTCTCGATGGATGACGTGTCCTCGCGGGGTGAGTAGTGCTTCCACGGCGAGGTCTCCCAGACGAGATAGTCGGGGTCGCCCATCGCCGCGCGACGCGTTCTGAGGTGCAGGTCGGCGATCGCGGATCGGACCGCGCTGAGGGATGCCTGCGCGGATGCGTAGGCATCCTCGGACATCTCGCCCGTCCCGGGGATCAGTCGCTCGGCGGCGAGGAGTCCCTTGACGGCCTCATCGGAGGTGGAGAGACCCGCGATCTTGGCCCGCAGACTCTCGACGTCCCTGCGCACCTTTTCCGCCAGGCTGCCGAAGACGATCTCACCGAAAGCGCCCGGAGCGGCGAATCCACCCATCGTGGCGATCCAACACGACAACTCCTTCGACGGCTGTTCGTCGCGGCAGAAGTTACCGAGCCAATGGTCTCCGGGCTTCGGGCATGAGACGCCGAGTTCACCGAACGGGATGCGGGTTTCCAGCACCCAACCGCCGGCGTGGGTCTGAGTCTTCGCGTCCCACTTCGGGTTGAAGCCGTAGGAGTCGTTCCCGAGCCCATCGTACTTGCCGCCTGCGGTGTTTGCGATGAACTGGTGGAAGCTCGCGCGGTCGGCCTTCGGATCGAGGAAGATCTCCGCGGCGTCATCGTCCCACACGTTGGTATCGTGGCCGGTCACCGAGGCCTTGAGGGCGTCCATGTTGCGCTCACGGCACTTGAAGGCGACGTACAGCGCCGACGTGTCGTAGAGCACGAACACCTCGGTCTGATTGCGGATCTCCGCCGACTTCATGTGGTGCTCGAACGAAGGAATCCTGCCGGCCCTTGCCCACGCGGATTCGGTGAGGCGGCCATCGATCCGGATTGATGCCTCGGTGAACGGAACGGCCACCGTCCTGGAGGGTGCGGCCTGGGTGACGGCGGAAGCGATCATGGAGGCGAGAACGATCGCGGAGATCGGGTGCATGCGGTTTTCCTCCGGCTGACAGGATGTTGGCCGCTCGGACGACCGTATCCATGATAAGCATCTTGGCCGGCATCTGCAAGGGAGGAGATCCGTTGGAGGTGAGTAGCCGGGGGGCGGCTACTCGCGGAGACGGGACATGAAACCAGCAAATGAGATCAGAATGATCAGTACCGACCCGGCAACAATCGCATTCATTAGCGTGCTCCGCTCCAGGTTGAAGCGCCGCTCAAGCGCCACCGTAGCGCCGCCGATGATGATCCCGGCGAACAGGAGCACAACCCATCTGAGCGTCGTCATGTAACCTTCTCGCTTCGTCATCTTCTTTGACTTGGGCATGATGTCTTCGCTCACATTGGAAAGTATCAGGCTGTACGATACCACATACCGCTCGGCTTTGCAACTACCGAAATGGTCCGGCTAGCGCACCTGAAAGATGGCGATGTCTCCGGTTTCGACGACCCGAGCCATCGCCGGATGGTCTCGCGGAAGCTGGTGGTAATCAGCTACATACACTATACCATGTCTGCGCACGAAATCCATATGGTGTTCGACCTCATCGGGCTCAGCGAAGAAGGTCAGCACCTGCCGGAGCTTCTCCTCGAACCGGGCCGTCTCGCCCCAGTGCCCGCAGTATACCGTCCTGCCGGTGAACGCAGGCACGAGCGATGCGAACGGCGGCTGGGCGAGGACGATGTCCCCCGGCCTCGAGTGACGACGGAGGTAATCAAGCGCGGCCAGTTCGTCTTTCGATACGAACGGCGCATGGGCGGTGGTGTGTGGCTCATTTGCGATGACGCGAGCCATATCCTGCGCCAGAAACACGACATTCGACGGAACCAGGATGACCAGGGCTGCAGCCGTCACCGCCGCCCTGCCCCGCAGCCCCTCGGTCACGGCGGCCAATCCCATGCCGGCAAGGATGCTCAACGGGATGTGCGCGCCCATCACGAGCTTCCGCTGGAACGAGATCGGCAGGTACGCCGCCGCGACGGCCATGATCACCCAGCATGCCAGCAGCCCGTAGTCGGCTCTGTTCGACATGAGACGTCTCACGCCCAGCGCGGCCAGAGGGATCAGCAGACCGAAACCCAACAGGTAGAAGACGATCGACGGCGACAGCGTCGGCACGTCCGCTCTGAGGCGGAAGACCGGCTCGTGGAGGTAGATGTACGCCTGGTATGCGGCCGACGGCATACCGATGACCGCCGCGATCAGCCCTCCGACGAGCGGCCGCGCGTTCCTCGGTCTGCGAAGGAGACTCGCCAGCGCGCAGAGCGCCCACGTCATGCCGATCGGTATGACGTCGTAGCTGTGCACGTTCCCCAGGATCAGGAGGAGCAGCCCGGCGCATACCGCATACCGCGTCCGTCCCGTCGCGCCGTGAACCTGCAGCAGATAGAGGCTGCCGAGCATCAGGATCAGTGAGAAACTGAACAGCGGGCTCAGATAGATGCTCAGGAAGGTGATCGCTTCCGGCTGCCAGAGATCGACCGACCGGTCGAACCCTTCGCCCACGGGGATCAGCCATCCGAGCCCGGCTGAGAACCCCGTCACGAGCAGGACGAGACGCCTCCCGCGGATGTCGGCGATCCAGAGCCGCGAGAATGCGTACACGAGCATCAGAAGACCGGCGCCGAAGATCAGTCTGGCTGCGTGAAAGACGACGATCAGCGGCAGATGAGTTGTCCCTGCGAACCGGCCCAGCCCATAGAACAGCAGGTTGACGCCGTGCCCGACCTGCGGCTCCGAGGTGAACAGATTCCGCGTGAAGAAGTGACCGTCGGCCGCCTGACGCATCCATGACAGGTAGACCAGAGCATCATCGACGTTGCGTGTCAGGCCGATGAACTCATGCTCCGTCGGCGCAATCGCGTATCCGAACAGATACGGAATGCTCGCAAGGAGGACGATCCCGAGCGAGACCAGCGACACCCATCTCCACTCCACGCCGCGCCTCATGGCCTGCCTCCTCGTCTGCGGAAATCGTGCGCCGCCAGACCGAGCAGCAGGAGTCCGCCGAGCCCCGCCAGGTATAGTCCATTCCGGAAGGATTGAGGCTCGAAGGAGAAGCGCACCGTGGAGCGCCCCTTCGGCACCTCGACCCCGCGCAGGCAGTAATCAACCTCGTGGACCGGCATCGGTTTCCCGTTCACGCGCGCAGTCCAGCCCGGGTAATACTGGTCCGGCAGGACCAAGAGGCCCGGCAACTCAGCGCCATGCACCTCAACCACGACCGCATTCAGGCCGTAGTCGGTGATCTCAGCATGGGCGCCTACTCCGTTTCCGTCGAGATGCAGATCATTGCCTACCAATGCCACCGTACTAGGCTCGAAGTCTCCGCTCGTCAGCAGTCGAAGCATCTCTTCATCAGACGCGCGGCGCGTCTTGTGAACGACGAAAGCCCTTCGGAAGGTCGGCTTGTTCGAGAGTAGCGCGCGGCCTTCCGTCGCGCGCGAGATAAAATACCGAACACCGAGCAGGTCCCATATCGGCGAATCCGGATTGCGGGCAAAGACCATATTCCCGTTCTCGGGAGGAGCTGAGTCGCGACCCGCGGCGGCATCGAGAAGACGTTTGTACCGCACCGGATAGAGTGAGTCGTAGCCCTGGACGTCGAAGAGCCCGTACACCGTTGCCGCGTTCGGTGGCAGGACGGCCTTGGGGAACGACCGCAGCCGCCACTGGTCGTTCAGCGGCGCTACCCGTCCGAGGTCACATGCCTTGAGCCGCTCGATCTCCTTCACAACCGGATAGACCTCTCGTCGGGATGAGAAGTGGTTGTAGCCGCTGCCGAACACGAGCAGATCGACCGCCAGCAGCCCGATCAGGACGGCTCCCGCGACTTGCGGGCTGTGCCGAGCAAGCATCATGCCGACCGCGCCAACCATCAGGAACGCCAGCGCGGTCAACAGCGGCCAGTAGATCGATGCCAACAGGTCCAGCGCGGAGATATCCGTGATCTCTCCGACGAATTCGGCGTTCACGAGAAACAGCGCAGCACCGACGGCCGTCAGTCCCGCAGCCGATCCAAGGCAGATGCCGATGTGATGCCTGCCCAACGCAAGCAGACGGTCCAGCCCGATCGAGCCGAGCACGACGACGGCAAACGTGTACAGATAGAGTACTCGCGCGGGTGAGCCTGAGTTCGAGAAGCCCGGCACGCCGAAGTACGGGAGGCGGTTGACGCCTGTACCCGTCGCCATCAGGAGCGCGAGGACGGCGATGAAGGCGAAGAAGGCGGCATTCCGACGACCCCACCCCACGAACGCGAACGGCAGGAGGAGCAGAGGCAACAATCCGACGTACCCTGAGAACTCAGCGTACTCGCCGGAGCCCCAGAAGCTGCCCTTAGTCGGATTGCCGAAGAAATCCGGCATAAGGCAACCGATGAGGGCCCTCGCCGGCATCGCGAGGGAGTTGTAGGCCCGATATCCCTCGATGGTCGGCACGGACCCTCCCCTGTGCGACAGGGAGGCCAACTCCATCGTCGGCAGAAGCTGCGGGGCGGCGAGCGTGAATCCGACGGCGAACGTGACTAACGCCAGACCGACGGCACGCACTACGCTCTTGCGATCAGTGACGGCCAGGTATATCCAGTAGAGCGCGGTCGCCATCAGCAGGTATGCCCCGATCTGTGGATGCCCTCCGAAAAGCGAGAGTGCGATCGTGGCTCCCGCGAGTGCGGCATGCAAAGCGGACCGGCGCTCCCAGGAGACGGTGACCAGGTAGAGCGTCAGAGGCAGCCAGATTCCGCTCCCAAGGAAGACCGGAAGATGCAACCAGGTGATCGACCATCCGCTGAGCATGAACGCGACGCCGCCGAACGTGGATGCGGACGCGCCCAAGCCGAGCTTGCGCAGGAATAGATGCGTGAACGATCCGGCCGCGAAGAGGTGCAGAAACGCGAGCAGGCCGAACGTCAGGTCCGTGGGCAGGACGGCGAAAAGCCAGTTCGGAGGGTACAGCACGGCCGACTGCGGACTGGCGAGGAACGGCATGCCGCACATCTGGTGGGGGTTCCACAGCGGGAGTTCGCCGGAACGGAGAGCCTTACCGAGCAGGTGGCGTGCCGGATAGAAGTAGGCGATGCTGTCCCACGTCAGCGCATTCCAATGCGCCTCACGGCTGCCGGAGTCGCCCCCACACTCCCACGGAGCCATATGCCCCAGCATGGAAGCGGGAAGCAGGACCTTGCCCGCCGCAAGCGGCCAGAGCAGGATCCCGGCAAGGACCAGAAATATGAGGAACGGTATCGCCCGTCGGGCCATCGTCACCTACCGATTGGTGCTGTATCCGAAGCCGATCAGACTCACCCCTATGCAGATCAGCAGGAGGCCGCCGACCGTTATCGGGCTGATTCTCTCTCTGAGGAGCACGGACGACAGGATCACCACCACGACGTAACTGAGGCTGATCATCGGATACGCTATGCTCAGTCGCACCTGGCTGAGAATGTTCAGCCACAGGATCGCGCTGATGCCGTAAAGTGCGAATCCCAGGAATACATACGGGGTGAATATGGCCTTTAGTGCCCCGGAGACCAGTCCGAGCGCTCCGGGCCCTCCGCTGATACCGCCGATCGAGTTCAGGCCGTGCTTGAGCGAGATCTGGCCGAGGGAGCCGAGCGCTACGTTGACGAGGATCATCAGTATCGGGACGAGTGATGGTTTTGCCACCGCGCACCTCCATAAAAGAGAAGCCCCGGACTGCTGAACGTGAACCGGCCGGAGGCGCAAGAACACCTCCGGTCGCATACACGCCCGGTCCCAGGGCTCGAATCACCTATGTTACGATGCCTAAGCTACGTTGAGCAGCTTCTTGGCCGAGTCAACTGCGCTGGCGGCATCGGGAGCATAGCCGTCCGCACCGATCTCATCGGCGTAGTTCTGCGTGACCGGCGCGCCGCCGATCATAACCTTGCAGTTGTCACGAGCGCCGGCAGCCTTGAGAGCGTTGATGGTCTCACCCATCGCAGGCATCGTGGTGGTCAGGAGGGCTGACAGGCAGACGAGGCCTGCGCCGTTGTTGACGGCTTCCACGAACTGCTCGGGCTTGACGTCCACACCCAGGTCTATGATCTCGAATCCGGCGCCTTCCATCATCATGGCAACCAGGTTCTTGCCGATGTCGTGCAGGTCGCCGCGGACCGTACCGATCGCAACCTTGGCAACGGGCTCAACGCCGGTCTCTACCAGCTTCGGCCGGAGGACCTCCATGCCGTTCTTCATGGCTCGAGCCGCGATCAGTACCTCGGGAACGTAGAACTCGTTGTTCTTGAACCGCTGGCCAACAACGTTCATTCCTGCAACGAGACCCTTGGTGAGAACGTCCTGCGGGCTCTCACCCTCGCTCAGCGCCTTCTCGGTCAACTCCTTGACTACCGGAGCCTTCCCGCTGATAAGGGCGCTGGTCAGCTCGTCATAGTTGAACATTCAAATACCCCCTATTTGTGTTCTTCCTTGCGCATTCAGGTCTCACGCATCGGCCGCGCAGCCGAACATGAGTTCCTCTGAAAACCTGTCCTGGAAGCCGGGATGCGTGGTCAGCTCTATGTATTCCACCGACCGCGCGATCTCATCGGCCTCCCGACGCATATCTATCGAGACGAGGGCAAGCTTTGCGCCTTCCCCCGCCGCGTTTCCGACCGAACGGATCTTGTCCAACGGCACTCCGGGGATCAACCCGGCGGCAACCGCGCTTTCCTTGCGCATGTAGTTGCCGAACGCGCCTGCCAGGACTACGCAGTCCAGATCGTCTTCCGAGACGTCCGCGTGCTCCATCAGCGTTCGGATGCCCGTCGCAATCGCACCCTTCGCCAACTGCACCTCGCGGACATCCCGCTGGGTGACCAAGACCGGCTCTCCGATCCCGGACTCGCCGGCAGGGACAAGTACGAAGTCGTTGCCGCGCTCACCCTCGGTGATCCGGTCACGCAGACCCTCCGAACAGGCAGGCACCTCTTCCGCGTCTACTATTCGCCCACTCGACTCGATTATTCCTGCCTGGCACATGCAGACAATCGCATCTAGCAGACCCGAGCCGCATATTCCCCGCGCAGGGGCATCGCCGACCGTGCTGTACCGGATGGTTCCATCCTCGATCCACACCGAGTCGATCGCGCCCGGAGCGGCTCTCATGCCGTGCTTGATGTGAGCACCCTCGAACGCCGGACCTGCCGCAGTCGAGCATGCCAGCATGCGGTTTTTCCATCCTAGCACAATTTCACCGTTTGTGCCAATATCTACCGCCAAGACAGGTTTCTCGGAGTGATGAAGACCGGTCGCCAGCACGACTCCGACCGTGTCCGCCCCGACAAAACCGGCGATGTTCGGCAGCACGTGGACTTTTCCGAACCGGCTGACCCGCAGCCCGAGGTCTCGGGCGTCGAGGTAGAGACTACGGCTGACGGTGGGAACATATGGCGAGACGGCGAGGTGCCGGGGATCTACTCCGAGGAAGAGATGGCTCATGCACGTGTTGCCGACGACGGTGATCTCGTACAGCGAGTCTCTCTTCGCACCGGCGCTCCTCAGGAGAGCATCCACCATGCGGTTCATCTCGACAGTGATGCCCTTCTGCAGGCGCTCGAGCCCCTTGCGCTCCTGCATGGTGTAGTTGATGCGGCTGATGACGTCATCGCCTATCCGCGCCTGGGGATTCATGGCCGAGGCAACCGATACCTGGCGGCCGGTGGTGAGATCGATCAGATACCCGGCGATCGTCGTCGTACCGATATCGAAGGCGGCACCGTAAGCGGCTGCGGTGGTGTCGCCGGCTTCGATCCCGATCAGCCGACCGGACGAGAACACGCCGGTGAAGTTGAAGGCCGCGCGTCGAAGGTCTCGTCCGACCCGACGGATCAGGCTCAACGGCAGCGAGCAGTCCCCGTCACACCCCAGGGCATCCATCATCCTCGCCAGATCGGATCGCAGATCGGTCACCGACGGCTCAGTGACGGTCACGTGGCGTTTGGCGACGGCGGGAGACAGTGAGACATCACGACTCGCACCCGTCATCAGTATCTTCGCCGACGAGAGATTCTCGGTGTCGGGAAGATGGAGCGCGCAATCGTGCGTCAGGACGGTCTGGCATCCCAGGCGGTATCCGTGGGCAATCTCCGCCTCGGTGAGCTTGGCGATCTCGTTGGGCGAGGCAGCGGGCGCGCCCTTCTCGAAGCGCACTTTGCACTTGCCGCAACGACCCTTCGACCCGCACGGAAACGCCAGGCGAACGTCGAGCGTCTCGAGCGCCTGGCGAAGGAATGTGCCCCTGTCTACGGATAGCGATTTGCCGGAGGGGTAGACGGTGATATTGACGGTATCGGTGGAGTTCAAAAGCTGGCAGCTCCGGATGTAATCAGAAGTAGACCATGTTCTTCAAAGCCGTCTCGTTCGAGGGTTCGCGGCTCAGGACAGCCTCGAACTCCGACTTGGCCTCATCCATCATGCCGAGCATGCAGTAGGTGAGCGCCAGGTCGTTACGCGCGTCAGTATTCTCCGGATCCAACTCAACGGCCTTCCGGAGTTCCTCGATCGACTCATCGAATAGACCCGAGAAGCCGTAGACAAGCCCCAGTTGTCTGTGAGCCTCGGCATGAGCGCAATCCGCACAGACCACTGCCAGGAGTTCAGCCTTTGCCTCGTCGTAACGACCCTCGGTCTTTAGCGCAATGCCCCTGTGGAGGTGCTCTTCGATCTCGCCCATCTCCTTACCCTCGACGCTGGTGCGATGCAGAGTCGGACTGCCCATCCAACTGTGCAGAACGCTGGCGCGTGTAGAGAAATGATGAATAAACAGTATTGCACGGTCACGGCGAGACATTCGCCGTGGGCGCACTGCGCCGGCAGGAGTAGGCCTTCTCCACGAAGGGCTTGCCCAAGTATATCACTTTTCCCGATCGACATCAAGCGGGCGGAGTGCCGAAGATCGCTCCCGGCGCGATCCTGGAACCGCGCGCAAACTCCGCCGCGCCCATGCGTTTCCGACACTCCGGCTGGACCTCGGTGAGCAGCACGGCGCCCTCCCCCGCGGCTACGAGTATCCCCGGACCACCGACACTCACAACCTCTCCCGGCGAGTATCGGCCGTCCGCCATAGCGGCGGAACACTGCCAGACTTTGAGGGCCGTGCCCTCGTGGAACGTGAAGGCGCCGGGGCGCGGAGAGCATCCCCGCACGCGGTTGACGATGTCGTCCGCCGGGATGTTCCATTGGATCCGGCAGTCATCCTTCTTGATCGACGGCGCGTACGAGGCCAGGGAATCGTCCTGCGGAGTCGGCGTGATGCTGCCGTCCTCCAGACCGTCGAGCGTCCTCAGAAGCAGGGGCGCTCCGATCTCCGCCAGACGCGCCTCGAGCGTGCCCGTGTTGTCCTCGGGCAGTATCTCCAACTCCTCCTGGAGGAGCATCGGACCGGTATCTAGGCCGGGGTCCATCAACATCGTAGTGACGCCGGTCCTGGTCTCGCCGTGGAAGAGCGCGTAGTGGATCGGCGCGGCCCCGCGGTACTTCGGCAGGAGCGACGCGTGCACATTGACGCTGCCGTACCTCGGAATGTCGAGCAGCGACTTTGGGATGATCTGTCCGAACGCTACCACGACGAACGCATCCGGCGACATCTCCCGGACCTGCTGCACGAACTCCTCGGCCCTGACCTTCTCCGGCTGGTAGACCGGTATGCCCGAATCGAGCGCGATCTGCTTGATCCGCGAAACATGCATCTCACGCCCTCGCCCTTTCGGCCGATCGGGCTGAGTGACGACGCCGATGACCTCATGCCGTGAGCCAAGCAGCGACTTCAGCGTCGGCACGCCGAACTGTCCAGTCCCCATGAAGAGGATGCGCATCAGCTACTCCTCTGGCTCGTTGTTGGTCACGTACTCCAGAGTATCCGGCTCGACGCGGTCTATGAAGAGCTTGCCCTCGAGGTGGTCAATTTCGTGCTGGAAGATGCGCGCGAGGAATCCCTCGGCCTTGATCTTGACCGACTTCCCCGTCGCATCCATGCCCTTCACGACGACCGTCTGAGCTCTCTTGACCTCGCCCTGCAACCCGGGGATGCTCAGGCATCCCTCGGGACCGATCTGCTCTCCCTCGGCGCTGATGATCTTCGGGTTGATCAGTATCCCGGGCCCACTGCCGTCATCGTAGACGAGAATCTTCTGGAGCACGCCGACCTGGTTGGCAGCCAATCCGGCGCCGTGCTCGGCCTTCATGGTAGCCGTCATGTCGCTGATCAACGTCTTGAGCGAGCTATCTACCTTGGGCACGGACTTCGCCTGCTGCCTCAGTATAGGGTCGGGGTACTTAACTACATCGCGAACAGCCATTGGAATCCCTCATGCGGTGCGGCGGCATCAAAGCCGCTCCGTTACTCAGCTTTTCCCAGATTTCGAACGTATTATAACATCGTGATCGGGTCAACGTCGAGGGACAGACCTGCTCCCCCAACGCCGCTCCGTTCGATCACACTGCTGACAATCGCCCGTATGCCTGACCCACCCCTGTCGCGAACGACGAGATGGTACCGATACAGACCTCTAAGCTTGGCAAGAGGGGCCGGCGACGGGCCCAGGACATCGACACCCTCAGGCACGGAGTCGCGCAGCAGATCGGCCAGGATGTCCAGGCGCTCCCTGGCCGCATCGCCGATAGGATCGCCGGCCGTGATGTTCACCAGACGCGAGAACGGCGGGTATCCGAGCTCGCGGCGGCAAACGATCTCCTGGCCGTAGAAGCCTAAGTAGTCCTGGCGCGCGGCGGCGCGAACCGCATAGTGTTCCGGCGAAAACGACTGGACGACGACCTCTCCCGGCAGTTCGCCGCGCCCGGCCCGTCCGCTGACCTGCGTGAGCAGTTGGAACGTGCGCTCGGCCGAGCGGAAATCGGGGATGTGGAGCATCGTGTCCGCGCTCACCACGCCGACGAGCGTCACGTTGTGGAAATCGAGTCCCTTGGCGATCATCTGAGTGCCGACGAGCACGTTCGCCCTGCCCTCGCGAAACGCATTGAGCATCTGCTGGTAGGCGTTCTTGCGCGTCGTCGTGTCGCTGTCCATGCGGAGCACCGATGCATCCGGGAAGACCTTCCGCACTTCCTCCTCGACGCGCTCCGTGCCGAGCCCGAACTGCCGGACGTGGATGCCGTCGCACTGCGGGCAGGTTGTCGGAGCGGGCTGCTCATCGTTGCAGTGGTGGCATTTCAGTATCTTCCGCGCCGCGTGGTAGGTCAGTGAGACGTCGCAGTGGGCGCAGCGAGGGGTGTATCCACACCCACGGCAGAGGATGAACGACGCATATCCCCTGCGGTTCACAAAAAGGATCACCTGCTCACCACGACTCAGGCGCTCGGTCATCTTCTCGCGCAGGAGTTCGCTGAAGATGCTCTTACGGCCCGCCTCGAACTCCTCACGCTGATCGACAATGCTGACCTCCGGGAGCGGCCTGTCCTCGATACGCCTGCCGAGCACCGCGAGACTGATCTCTCCCGACGATGCGCGGTAGAAGCTCTCGATCGAGGGAGTCGCGCTCCCGAGTACCACCGACGCCTCGGCCTCCCGGGCGCGTTCCTCGGCGGCGGCACGGGCGCTGTACCGAGGGGAGTGGTCCTGCTTGTACGACGGCTCGTGCTCCTCGTCGACGACGACCAGCCCGAGGTTGCTCACAGGGGCGAAGACGGCGGACCGCGCGCCGAGGACGATCTTCGCCTCGCCGCTCTCGATCCTCCGCCACTCGTCGTGCCGCTCACCGACCGAGAGCCTGCTGTGCAGGACCGCCACCTGGTCGCCGAAGCGCGACTTGTAGGCCTCCAAGAGGTGAGTCGTGAGCGATATCTCCGGCACCAGATTGATGCAGGTCTTCCCCCGCTCCAGGACATCGGCGATCGACTGGAGGTAGACCTCGGTCTTTCCGCTGCCCGTCACGCCATAGAGAAGCGTCGTCTGCGGAGTGTCCGCGTCGAGTCCCTCGCGGATCATGGTGATCGCGTCGGCCTGCTCCCTAGTGGGAGTCCGTGGCTCCGAACGCACCACGCCCTCGATCTTGAACGGATCGCGCCGCACCCATACCCTCGTCTTCTCCGCGAGCCCTTTCTCTATCAGCGCCTTGACCGGGCTCGACGAACTGCCGGTCCGACGGAGGATCTCAGCCTGGCGGACCGGATCGCCCGCATCGCGTAGCTCCTTGAGGATCGCCGCCTGCTTCGGGGCACGGGACTCGATCTCGTCCAGCGGAAGCTCGTCCAGGTCGTCGGTGATTCGGAGAGCAAGCGCGCTCATCGGCTTGGCCTTCGGCAGCTCCAGGATACGCAGAACCTCGACCACTCCGCGATCTCGCAGTTGGCGGAGGACCGTTCCGAAGCCACGCAGCTTCGACTTTGCCTTCAGGACATCGGGATCGGCCTCGCCGCCGAGGGACACAAGCGACTCCACGAGCTTCTTCTGATTCGGCGATGCCGAGGAGACGTTGTCGATGCTGATGAGCCTGACCGTCGTGGCGACGGAGGCGCTCATGACTTCGGGAACGATGGCGCGGATGGAGTGTCCCAGGGAGGCGATGTACTCTGCCGACATCCACTCTGCGAGGCTGATGAGTGGGCGGCTGAGGGTGCAGGCATCGGGGACCGCCGCCAGGATGTCTTTGATCTCCACGCCCGGCGGCGGAGTCTGCGTAAGCTCTATGACGTAACCTATCAACTCGCGGCCGGCGAAGGGAACGGCCACGCACGTCCCCTCGCCTACTGAGTCCGCAAGTTCGTCGGGAACGCGGTAAGTGTAGGGCTGACTCAGCCCTGGTGCTTCCGCGTCTACGACTACATTAGCATACAACTACAGCCCCGCCTCTTTCCGCAGGATCTCGGCCATATCGGTCTCTTCCCACGGCACGTTCAGGTCGGTGCGGCCGAAGTGGCCATAAGCCGCCGTGCCTCGGTAGATCGGCTTGCGGAGATCGAGCTTCCGAATGATCTCGCCGGGAGTCAGGTCGAAGTACTTGGTGACCAGGTCAGCGATCTTCTCGTCGGAGACCTTGCCGGTGCCGAATGTTGCCACGTTGATCGAGAGCGGCTGCTTCTCGCCGATGGCGTATGCGATCTGAAGCTCACACCGATCAGCCAGACCGGCAGCCACCACGTTCTTCGCAATGTAGCGCATCATGTATGCGGCCGAGCGATCGACCTTCGTGGGATCCTTGCCGCTGAATGCGCCGCCGCCGTGACGGGCCATGCCGCCGTAGGTGTCTACGATGATCTTCCGGCCGGTGAGACCGGTGTCGCCCTTCGGCCCGCCGATCGCAAAGCTTCCGGTCGGATTGACGAGATACTTGGTGTTCGCATCGAGCATCTCGGCGGGCAGCGTAGGCTTGATCACGCGCTCGACCACGTCCTCGAAAATGGTGGTCTGAGGCACGGTAGGCTGATGCTGCGCGGCGATGAGCACCTTATCGATGCGGACCGGCGTGTAGCCGTCGTACTCCACGGTGACCTGGCTCTTGCCGTCGGGACGCAGGTAGTTCAGCGTGCCGTTCTTGCGGACGGCGGCCAACTGCCGGGCAAGCTTGTGAGCCAGCATGATCGGCATCGGCATCAGCTCGGGAGTCTCGTTGCACGCGAAGCCGAACATCATGCCCTGGTCTCCCGCACCGCCGGTATCGACGCCCATCGCGATGTCGGGCGACTGAGCCTGGATCGCAGTCATGACGCCGATCGTGTCGTAGTCAAAGCCGTACTTCGCACGCGTGTAGCCGACTTCCTCGACTGTCTTGCGGACGACTGCCGGGATCTCGACGTAGGTGTTCGTCGTGATCTCGCCGGCCACCAGTGCCAGCCCGGTAGTCACGAGCGTCTCGCATGCGACGCGGCCCATCGGATCCTGTTCGAGGATCGCATCCAGAACGGCATCGGATATCTGGTCGGCCAGCTTGTCCGGATGCCCCTCTGTGACGGACTCGGATGTAAACATATACCTGTTCTTGTTCAACCCAATCCTCCAAACCGCCTGCTCTCGCGCAGGACGCTGTTATGACGCGCTGGACTTCCCCAGCGCTTCCCTAACGCAATCAAGAATCCTGTCCGCCACAGCAGACTTCGGAAGCTTCGGAAGCTCCTCCTGGCTCTCCTTGCCGATGATCGTTACCTGATTCTCATCGGCGCCGAAGCCTATGTCGGAGCGCCGGACATCGTTTGCCACGATGAGATCGGCGTTCTTCGAGGAGAGCTTCTTCCGCGCGTTCTCGATAAGATCATCGGTCTCCGCCGCGAATGCGACCAGTATCTTACCGTCTTTTTGTTTGCCGACTTCGGAGACGATATCTACCGTCGGTACCAGCTCCACGGTCATCTCCCCGGCCTGCTTCTTGATCTTGCTGTCCACCGGCGACTTGGGCGTGTAGTCCGCGACCGCCGCCGCGCCGATCACGACCTGCGCATCAGGGAGGTGGACCATCACCGAGTTCAGCATCTCCGCCGCCGTCCTCACCGGGACTACGTTGACGCCCGCCGGCACAGGGAGCGACGTCGGCCCTGTGACCAGCGTCACCTCTGCCCCGCGCTCGGACGCCGCCTGTGCGATGGCATATCCCATCTTGCCCGACGAGCGATTGCAGATGTACCGCACGGGATCGATAGGCTCCTGCGTCGGTCCGGCGGTCACCAGGATCGACACGCCTGCCAGATCCTGTTTCCGCTCGAGGGCACGCACGACCTCCGCCACGATGTCCTCCGTGGCGGCGAGCCGTCCGACGCCGACCTCCCCGCACGCCAGGTGTCCCTTCTCGGGACCGACGAACCGATAGCCGAGTGACCTAAGGGAATCTACGTTGGACTCGACGATGCGGTTCCCCCACATCCGGCAGTTCATCGCCGGAGCTAGGATGACGGGGCATGTCGCCGCCATCACAGTCGTGGAGAGCATATCGTCGGCGATGCCGGATGCGATCTTGCCGATGATGTTGGCGGTCGCCGGAGCGATCAACATCACATCGGCTCTCTCGGAGAGTGAGACGTGCTTGATCTCGTATTCCTTGGGCTCGTCGAAGAGGCCGGTGATCACGGGGTTGTTGGTCAGCGCCCTGAACGTGCCCGGGCCGACGAACCACTGCGCGTGCTCCGTCATGATCACGTGCACATCGGCTCCGCGCTTGACGAGCGTGCTGCAGATGTCGGCGGCCTTGTATACCGCGATGCCGCCCGTGACTCCGAGGACAATCGTTTTTCCGCTTAGTATGTCAGTGGTCATAATGGGTATTGAGAGCGTATATCAAAAGCGTTGCAGCAGCGGCTTCCCAGCCGCGAATGCCCACGTAGCGCCACGAATTCGGGGATTGGAATCCCCTCCTACGAGGCGGAATTCGACACGAGAAATGCGCTTGAGTAACCAGTAATGGGTAAGGAGTCATCCGGAGCGGGTTTCACCTTGCTCCTTACTCCTTACTCCTTATCCTCGACCGCTCAGCGACGACGATGGCGTGCAGCTTATTCACCGCCGCATCGATCTCGTCGTTGATGACAAGGTAATCATACTTCGGGATCTGCTCGATCTCCTTCCGCGCATCCTGAAGACGCTTGGTGATCGCCGCCTCGGTGTCCGTATACCGTCCGCGCAGACGATGCTCTAGTTCCTCCAGCGAGGGCGGACCGACGAAGATCATCACCGCGTCGGTGACCTTCTGTTTCACCAGCAGACCACCCTGGACGTCGATCTTCAGCACGACATCCTTGCCCTCCTCACGCATCTCCTGGACCTGGCGCAGAGAGGAACCGTAGAGGTTGCCGTGAACCTGCGCGTACTCGAGGAAGTCACCACGATCGATCATCCTGCGGAAGTCTTCGGTGGAGACGAAGTTGTAGTCGACTCCCGGCCGCTCTCCGGGTCTGGGGTCGCGAGTCGTGAACGTGACCGATCGATGGATGCTCGGGCAGACACGAGTGAGCCGGTCCAGCAGCGTATCCTTGCCGACGCCCGACGGGCCGGAAAGAACGATAAGGAGGCTCGGGCGATGCTCAAGCAGTTTCAGGTTCTCCGACAGACTCACTTCCCGGCTCCCGGTCGATCAAGCACCCATGCCAGGCAACCCGACCGAAGCTTGATTGATGTGGGATTATAGCACTTCAAGCCCATCAGTGTCAAACCGAGCGCACCGGCGATCGTCACCGCTTCACCGCGTAGACATCCACGCCGCTGGTGAAGTAGACCGTGCCGTCGGGCCCGAGAGCGACGTTTTCCACCTTTCCGGGCGCTTCGGCCACTCGCTCCCACTTGCCGGTCGCCAGGTCGAGGGCGATAATCGAGTTCTCGTTCGCGTAGATCAGCCGACCATCGGGAGCGGACGCGATCGAGTGGCAGGTCTGCACCGGGATGTCATCGGGGATGCCTTCGACCCACTTGAGGCTCGCGGAGTCGAAGATGCGCACCTTGCCCGAGCCGGTCACCGCCACGCGCCCCAGCCTATCGCTGCATCCGAGCGGGCGGACGGACGTTGCACCATCGTAGACCTCCTTGTAGACGATCTCCCTCGTTGCGAGGTCGATGACACCGAAACCGGCGGACTCGTCCTTCTTACGAGGGAGGCCGTTCCCGGCGAGCGACGTACCGATGTAGAGATACTTCGAGTCGACGGCGATCCCCGCCATCGCCTGCTGCCCGAGCGGGTTCTCGATCAGGTCGGTCTTTTCCGTGGCGGGATCGGTTATCGAGATCGCGCCGCCGTAGGCGCCGTACTTCGCCATCCAGCCGGTGTAGAGCTTCCCGTCGGGGCCGCAGACGGTCCCGCCGATCGGACGGATGTATCCCTTGCCGGCGAGATGCGCTATGACGCGCGGGTTCTCGTTGTCCCACTGGTTCCACGGCTTGTCGGCGTTGTAGCGGACGATATCACCGCCGGCGTAGGCAACCGCATAGACGTTCCCGCCGTGGAAGGCGACGTCATAGACCTCCCCGCCGCCGTCGCAGATAGTGCTGGTGTTCGTCACCTTCTTCGTGGCGGGGTCCATGAACCAGAGCGTCTGGCCGAAGGTCGGTCCACCCCACAGGCGGCCCTTCTCATCGACGCGCAGGAAGTGCGATTGGCGCGGCGCGGACTCGCCGGGGATGCGCCTGAGGTTCAGCTTCGTATCGCCCGGCTTCATGACGAAGTAGTCCTGGCCCCGGACACCGAGCAGGTTGCCCTGCCGATCGTATGCGAGCACTCGGCCCCCGCGAAGGTTGATGTCGGCGATGAGCTTCAGATCCTTGTCGCCGTACTTGTAGGTGTATCGACGGTTCCCCTGATAGAGGACGAGCAGATCGTCGGTGCTCACGTATGAATCGACGTTCCATGCGCCGTACTCAGCAAGAGGCGTCGGGAACGGCGCGGGCACCTCGTAGAGTGTGCGGCCCTTGAACGCCTTGCCGCCCGCGAGGAAGTAGCCGTGCCACGACACGCCGTTCAGCACGCCCTCGATGCTCTTCGGCACGGGGATGAAGTCCTTCTTCGCCGGATCGAAGATCATCGTCGTATTCTTCTCCTGGCCGAACTGGCAGAGGATGCGCCCGTCCGGGAGAGCTGAGACGTACCGCAGGTACATGTTGGGAGCGGCGGGAGCGCCGAGGTCCTCGACTTCATAGGTATCGAGATCGAGCGCGCCGAGCTTGCCGCCGCCGTAGGTGCCTCCGTAGACGCGCCCGTCACTTCCCAGCGCGAGGTTCCAGATGTAGCTCTCACCAGGGAACTCGGAAACCTTGATGAACTCCATCTTGTTGAGGTCGAATACCATGAACCTGCCGTCGTAGAAAGTCCCGACCACCAGCCGGTCGCCGGGAACCTCGTTCAGCGCCCACGATCCGGCTCCGGCGGGGGCACGGTAGATCTTCGCGGAATTGGTCTCGGGGTCGATGAAGATCAGTTCGGCGCCCGCGTTCTCGTTCATGTTGCTGAGGACGAGCATATCACGGCCGGTGGCACGATCGACAACGACGCGTCCGGCAAGCACGTTCCGCGCCTGGCACGGCTGGCCGAGGTGAATGACCTCGGCGGAAGCGCCGGCAGCCAGAGTCAGTGCGGCAAGGGCGATGAGAGCGGTGGTGTTCAACATAGGTCTCCTTCCTATGATTCATCAGGTATCTGCAGGTTCTGTGCGCGCTCCAAGAGCTGTTCGGGTAGCGACTGGAAGCTCTCGGCGATCTCGGGAGCGCCGAACGTGTCATGAAGCTGGCCACCGATGTCGAAGATGATCGATTCGAATGGCTGGGACAGATCACCCCAGTGAGGCCATCCGTTGTCGCTCATGCTCAGATCGACAAACAGGTCGGCTGCACGGCAGTTCGCGTCCGTGCGCCCTTCCGCCGTCACAAGAAACGACAGAAGCTCGACCAGCGCCTGCTTCAACAGTACGAAGTTCCAAGGGCGGTCAACCATGCGGTTGTCCAGCTCTCTGAGCAGCGGGAGCAATTCGGGCGAGACCTCGCGGTTACGGACGGCGCTGTCATAGCGATACGCGAAGCTCTCCGGCATCCTGTCCATCCTGCTAATCCTTGTTCAAAGCCTGCGCGGCGGTGTATGCCTGGGTTGATTCGATCGGGACGTCGTTCAGGATCGATGCCTCGCGGGCAATGCGCATGGACTCCTCGAAGGCAAGCTCACGATCCATCAGGTTCGGCGGCCCTACCAACCCCTCGAAATTGGTGCGATAGATTCGGCTCAGCACGTCCGTCGGGAGGGCGATCCCCCGCATGATCCCGTCCTCGGGCGGACCGAGCACGAAGTCCGCGCCCTCCGGAACGCGGAACTCGTCGGATGTCGAGAGCCAGCGCGTGATGACACCGAGCCGCTTGCGGGCCTCGTCGTCGGTGTGGTCGCTGCAGATATCCGTGCCGAGTATCAGGCGGTCCTGGTACTTGAGGAAGAACTCGCGGGCGGCATCCGGGTTCCTCGACATGTTGTAGAACATCTCAATGCCCGGACAGACGTCGAGCTTCACGTTCGGGTATTGATCGAGCAGCCGGGACGCGCGCGGCAGGTCCGCGGACAGGAAGTAGAAGTGCGCGAAGACGATGTTCAGATCCGGATGGCGCTCCAGGACGTTGCCGACCTCGGAGTAGAGCTGCTCCTTCGGAATCCATGTCTGATCGTAACCCCATCCCCGCGACTTCGCCCAACCGGGCGTAAGCTCCGGGAACCAGAACTCCTCCGGGTCGTTGACGTGCCAGACGATCGGCACACCAAGCGCCTCCACATGCTCGAAGTACTCCGCAAAGTACGGGCCGTCGATGGGGAGATCCACCATCCGGCGGTGTGTCGGCTTGTTCTCCAGCATCTTGATGCCGTCGCAACCGATTGCGAGCAAGCGATCGACCTGCTCGACGAGGGACGGCGTCTCGATCTTCCCGTCGCTCCAGTAGGCCGAGTGATCGAGCCCGCCGAAGACATAGAAGTTGCCGGGGTACTCGACCTTGGCGGCGAAGCCGGAGGGGTTGTGGTTGATGACCTCGCGGCTGTAGATGCAGACGATGTTCATCCGCTCGATACCGAGGGCGGCCCGGATGCGTTCCATGCCGGCGCGCTGGTCGACATGGCGGATGTGGACGTGTGAATCGATGATGGGACGAATGGAACTGATGTTACTCATGGGACTTGCTTCGACACGGTAAACGTGTACTCTCCTGCTTTCTCGATGACGAACGGTGCGCGGCCGCTCGTGGTCGGCCCGGCGGTTACACCCGGTGGGAGAGCCGCCTTGCCGTTCACGAGAACGCTCGACTCGTCTGACGTCACCGGGAGCGAGACATCGGCGATCATGCCCTGGGGAATCGCAACCGTCATGCTGAACGACTTGCCGATGATCTTCCACTCGGTCTTGATATCGCCGAGCGGAGTCGGGACCGTTCCCCTTGCCCATCGGAGGTCGCCGATGTTCGGAGCGATGGTCGCGCGTTTGAACCCCGGCTCGGCGGGGCGAACTCCAAGGATGTAGGCCGGGAGATGCGTCGTCGGTGCGGAAGCCCAGCCGTGGCAGAGCGAGCTGCCGGTGTTCCAGTGCTCCCAGAAGGTCGTCGCACCCCAGTCGAGCATCACTCCCCAGTTCTTCCGCATGTAGTCGAGCGACTCCTGGATGTAGCCGTTGTGCAGAAGCGCCTGGAGGTAGTAGTAGGCGAAGTACGAGCCCGCGGGGACTGCGTTCTTCGCCGGGTCCATGCAGTACCGAAGAACGTCCTTTCGGCGTGCATCGGGAGCGATGTCATACGCCGCGACGAGACCATTCACCATCTGGCTGGTACGCGGCGAGAAGGCCTGCTTCTCCTCGGACCAGTATTCGGGATACGCGCCGCGCTCGGGATCGTAGAGCCGTGTGTTGATCGCGGACTTCAGCACCTCTGCCATCCCCGCATACTTCTCGACGCCTGCAGGGTCCCCGGCTATGCGCGCCATGTTCGAGGCGTGAGTGAGCGTCTCGTAGTAGAAGCAGTTCAGTGCCGAGACCGTGCCCTCATACTCCTGCTGAGTCCACTCGATGAACATCCAGCCGGGGACGTTGCTGATCAGTCCGTTCTTGTCCCGGAACTTCTCGAAGTAGCCGATCAGCTTCTCGACCTTCGGGTACATCTCCTTCACAAGCTCGGCGTCGCCGGTGTAGGTGTAGTAGTCCCATATCGAGCCGACCCAAATCAGGCAGAACGACGGGATGTAGGAGTTGAACACGCCGGGGTAGAAGCAGGCGGTCCGGCCTTCCTCGTTCTGCGACTGGCCGATCTGAATGATGCCCTGTCGCATGAGCTTGTGGTCGCCGAACGCGTAGTAGTTGCTCATCGCCTCGATACGCGCATCGCCCCACCACTGTGTGCGCTCCCTCCACGGGCAGTCGGTGTAGGCGTCCTCCATGTTGAGCTGGACGGTGTACGCGCCGATCCGCCAGATGTCGTTGAGACGCGTATCCGAACAGGCGAACTCACCTTTCCACTCGACGGGATAGGTGTTGAAGTTGACGCTGACCGACTCGACCGTCACCGGCTCGGTGATGTTGCGGAAGTCGATCTGCATGTACCGGAATGCGCGCCGGTCGAAGACCTCCCATTCCTGCTCGCCGGGCTTCATGATGTAGCGGTCGGCGTAGTTGACGCCGTGGCGATGGGGGTTCACGTTGCCGCCTTCGAGAAGCTCGCCGTAACCGAGGTCGATCGTCCCCGTACCCTTGGTCGAGACGCGGATCTTCGGCATGCCGGCGACCTCGCGCCCGAAGTCCAGCACGAGATAGACCGCTCTGCCCGTCGCTCGCTGGTCGGGAGGCAGCGGATAGACTGTGCAGACGCCCTTGCCGTTGTTCGCGGCCCGCCACTGCTTCCCGGCCTCCGATTCCTTCGGCCCACGGGGATTGATCGGCTGGGCGAAAAAGAGGTCCTCGACGTTGGGGCGCAGGAATAGCGCCGACGTGTTCGCGGCAAGCTTGTTCGGCTCAGGAGAAGGAGTCTTCACTTCGCGAGACATCAGAGGCGCGACGTGGTTCTCCGCAATCTCTAGGCCCGAGGGATCGGCGATGCCGACCGCCACGACGCTCACGGGGTAGATCTCCTTCTCATAGAGGAAGGGGATCAGGCGCGCGGTGAGGTTCGGCCACGGAGCCGTGCCCGCCTTGCCGATGATGGTCGCCTTCTCCCACCTCGAGTCGTCGAACCCGACGTCGGTCCAGCCCGCGATCGCTTTCTTGGCGTCGTAGACCTCGTAGAACTCCTGCTGGATGGAGATCCGCGGGATATCTCTGAACCAGGCATCCGCGGGCTTCACGCGCCAGGAGCCGTCGGACAGGATACGCATGGTCTTCGTCTCAGACGAGGGTGGCTGGATATAGGAGACCTTGCCGTCGAAGATGAACCCGCCGCGGCCGAGGTGGTAGGTGAACGTGTCCGTGCCGTAGTGGTGGACCAGAGCGGCGATCGAGTTGCGTCCTTTGCGGAAGTCCTTGGTAAGGTCGTAGGTGTCGTAGTGCTGCCAGCGCGGATCAGAGCGTACCGGCCCTCGGCCGACCATCCGCCCGTTGATGTAGAGCTTGTACCGACTGTCGGCGGAGACGTGAACGACCACCTTCATCGGATCGGAGGGGAGGTTCACTTCCCGGCGGATGTACATGTAGCTGTTGACAGGCTGCCGGGGCCCGGAGTCCCAGATCCAGGCGGCGTCGGCGGTTATCATCTGAGCCCTCTCTCGTCATGGTACATGTCATTCTTGAGCGGCGCGGCGATGCGTCGACGACAGAGCTATCGATCATCCTCCGTATCGCTCATCGGAATCCTCGCACCGTCAGCGCTGAGTAATCCCGACCGTCCTTCGATACGCTTCGCTACTCAGGACTGACGGGGTCCTGTGTCCAGGGGAACCCACCCGAGACAACTGCGCTTGCTGCGCAGTAGCATGCTTGGGATTACAACGTTGGATCGCAGGCGTTAGTCTGTGAGTTCGCGGAGTTGTCTTTCGATGAGGGCTACGTGGTAGACCTCTTCCTGCACGATATCCTCGATCTTCTCCCTGCCGAGCCGTTCGGGTACCAGACCCTTGACGCTCGTGTAGAAGACGACCGCATCCTTCTCCCTGTCGAGCGCAACCTCCAGGATGTGACGATATGTGGGGTTCTGGCAGAGCATCTCATCGGGCTTCGTCTGCGAACTGAAGACCACCCGATCGGCCATCGCCTTGAGGTAAAGGCCGATCTCGTTGTCAGGATCGAAGACCGTCGGCTGCTTCTCGCCGGGAGCCAGACTCTCGCGCATCTTCGTGAAGGTCTCGACGTGAGATGCCTCCCAGTTGGCAAGATCGGTCAGAAGCTGCTTCTGCTGTGGATTGTCGACGCAGTCGGTGGCAGCGCTGTAGAACTCTATGCCGTTCCGCTCTATCTGCTGCGCGATCTCGAGGATCTCATCTGCACTGAACTCGTTGGACATGGTAAGCCTCACTCGGGTGATTGTCGTTCCGTCGCAAGTATACCATGCGGTGGGTATGATCTCAATCCCCGGAGAGCACGACGCGCTTGATGAGGAAGCGCATCCCGGCGCCGGGACACGGATCGATGCGCAGGCGGAGGAGCGGAGTGCCCGTCTTCTTCCAGCAGATGATCTCCGAGACATCGAACGACGGGCCGCCGTCCATCGGCCACTCGACACCCGCGGAGGCGAACGCACAATGCTCGGGCATCAGACCGGTCGCCCAGAAGACCTCCAGCCTGCGCCGGTCCACCTGGTCCTCGCCGCCGAGCATCTTGCCCTCAATCGTGATGCGCTTGATCTGATGCATCGGGATGCGTGTCTCCGGGAGCATGATCTTGGGGTCGCTGCCGGTCGTCTCGAACCACGTGCCCTCGGATGTGCGCTCCTTCACCGCGATGGCGTCGAGGCCGACGGTGTCGAGCGAGATCCCGCCCTTGCTGAAGTCGAGGACATACGGCATCTTCACTTCAGGGACATCGAAGCTCTTGCCGACCGGAGCCCACTTCGGCTTCTTGCTCGGCCACGGCTTCGATTCGTTCTCGGCCGCCACCTTCAGCTCATCGGGCGTCAGCACGCTCCACGACGCAATCTCCTCCGCGCTCGGGAGCGCCTCGTTCGGCGACTTCTTCCCGAGGACATCCGCAAGCGCCCGGAGGTAGCCGAAGCCATCCTCTTTCGACGGCTCGATGCACGCGCCCTCGCCCCACTCGTTCCATGCCTCGACCATCATCACCGGCGAAGCGGGGTTCACCTGCTCCATCGCGCCTCGGAGCATCCTGGCGAACGATTCGGGGTTGCAGCCGATGTTCATGAACGCCTTCTCAACCCCGGCGCGTGGTCTGTCGTCCCAGCCGGGGAACGTCGCCGGCCAGTACGGAAGCCCTGCCTTCTCGGATGCACGGCGGAGACTCGGGTAGTGGCAGTCGGCGAGAATCTCCGCGAGATCGGGATACGGCACGGCAGGGGTGTCCCAGGTGACGCTCGGCGGGCGCATCCAGCAGTAGGTGTAGGCTGTGAAGGCATCGAAACCGAGGTCCTTCAGCATGGCGATGTACTCCGGCGAATTGCTCGGATAGACCGCCACGAGGTAGACTCCGGGAAAGCCTTTCTCCTTCGCACGCTGACGCATCGCGGCGAGCGCGTCTTTGGCGGCATCCCGGCCGCCGAAGCTCATGAACTGGTCGATGTCGTAGATCATAAATACCGGCCGTCCGTCGATGCGAAGGTAGTTCGGCCGATGGAAGTAGCGAGCGCAGAGGAGGTCGGTCATCTCAAGGACCGCGGACTTCGACTGGTCGAGCGGCTTGAGCCACCATCCGCCGCCGTGGTTGCACCAGTGGATGCAGAACTTGATGTCGCCCGCCTTCTTCGCCTGGAGGAATCCGCGATCGAGCGACTCGTAGAGGTACTCCTGCCCGGCGTTGTAGTACCAGTCGAACGCGATGAAATCAATGCCGTGGGTGGACATCCAGGGGATGTAGTAGCTCCAGAGGCGCGGATCCGCATCGTTGTAGAAGCCGCATACGGCGCGTGGTCTGGCGGCTTTCATGATCGCAGTCCGCCATTCGCTTGGCTCGCCCTCGGGGTTCCGAAAAGCGCGATACCATCCCGGGAAGTAGTAGACTCCGACCATGGGCTTTACCTCCGCAGTGTGGGCCGCGCTGCAGGCGAGAAGGACGGTGATGCCGACGAAGAGCATTCTCAGACGGGTCATGCTG
>Ga0208826_1000200_pt1 | contig 69280 bp, 69 predicted proteins | sample AD_UKC115_MetaG_FD_184451 | JGI IMG/M metagenome (GOLD analysis project Ga0208826, IMG submission 184451) | Active sludge microbial communities of municipal wastewater-treating anaerobic digesters from Hong Kong - AD_UKC115_MetaG (SPAdes)... | ecosystem: Engineered > Bioreactor > Anaerobic >... | reverse complement strand
CTTGAAATGCTATAGTTGCTGTGGTCATCGTGTGTTCCCTTTCTTGAATTGGTGTATGAGACCTTCAAGAAACCACACGATGACTCTTTTGTCAATTGCTTTTTACACCACAATTTGAGACATTATCCTAGAATGGCCTTCCGATCCGCAATGGGGTAATTTTATAGAAGCATTTAAAGTGGCAAATATGGCTGCACTTCTTGGGTCAAGCACTTTCATTGTGCTTGCAGTCGTGCCTGTGTCGCTTGTAATTTCAACAATGGCCGCTTTCGCCATTGGTATTCTGCGTTTCAAAGGTTCAGGCATTATTTTGACGCTTTTTATTTTTGGATTAACCCTTCCTTTTGGCGGAATCATCATCCCATTATATTTTCTCGAACGGGCAATAGGAATCTACAACACGCGTTTAGCAATCGTTTTACCGTTAATTGGGCTATATATGCCTTTTGCTGTTTATTGGATGCGCTCTCATTTTGTTAATATGCCACCGGAAATCTCTGAGGCTGCTCGAGTTGACGGTGCGACATCCTGGGATCTTTTTAGGCACATTCATGTTCCGCTTGCTGCACCCCCCATTGTTTCACTAGGAATACTTTTGTCTGTCTGGACATGGAACCAGTTCCTTCTTGCCCTGGTGCTCGTGGAAGATCCAACTCAACGAACGATGGCTGGTGCGCTTGGAGCCTTTCAAGGTCACTATGCCACCAATGTGCCCTTACTTTGTGCCGGGACAATCATGATTTTGGTTCCTACCTTAGTAATTTTTGTGATATTCCAGCGCCAAATTATCAATGCCTTGATTCAAGGCGCTGTAAAGGGATAAGCTGTTACGAGTCAAATTTATTCTTGCTTTCTGATAAACTGGCTCATCGCTCTTTAAGTAAAAAACATTAAAAATTTTACTGTTTCAAGCTGATCAAATGCTTCAAGCAGTAAGAATTTTTTGTGTGACATTTTGATCTTATCAATCTTACGAGGACTTCATGAAAGGCGATATCGTTTTAATAAACGAGCACCACATTAACGCAGCAAAGTGTATTGTTTCACAAATTGCTGATCAGATCAAATCAAAACCATCAAGATTTGTTATCACTGTTGCGGGAGAATCTGGTAGTGGAAAATCTGAAACCGGGTTAGCTATTTCTAAAGAGTTAGAAAAGCTTGGGATCAAATCTGTGGTTTTAGGACAGGATGATTATTTTTATCTCCCTCCCAAATCAAACAGCGAGAAGCGGCGAGCTGACGCAGATTGGCTTGGACCTCACAAGGAAGTAAATTTTGAGGTGTTCGAGCAGAATCTCATCGATGCCATTCGTGGTTCTTCTATGATCGTTAAGCCATTAATCGATTACAACGCAAATTCAGTATCTTCAGAAAAAATCAACCTGGAAGGGGTGAAAGTGATCATAGCTGAAGGGACTTATACTTCATTACTAAAACATGTAGATATTCGAATCTTTATTTCACGAAACTGGCAACGCACATTAGAAGATCGACGGAAACGAAACAGGGGAAATGAAGTGAATGACGAATTTACTGAGAATATCTTGGCTATCGAACATAAGATCATTGCTGGTCATCAACAGCTAGCGGATTTCATTATTAATGATGACTTTGAAGTTATCAATGTGAATACGGGATTATAAATGGTTGTAAAAAATCAGGTTCAACTTATTACTTATCCAGACTCATTAGGGGGGGATTTAAAAAAACTCAATCTTGTCCTCGAGCAATATTTCCCCGATCTATTTACAGGTGGAATTCACATATTACCGCCTTATCCGTCATCTGGGGATCGTGGCTTTGCTCCACTGACATACTTCGAAATTGAGCCACAATTCGGATCTTGGGATGATATCATCCGCATCAGCCAGAAACATCCAGTTTTATTAGATCTGATGGTTAATCACATTTCTGCAAAATCCGTCTATTTTCAGGATTTTATCGAAAATGGACGTGATTCAAAGTACGCAGATCTCTTTATCACTCTGGATAAAATTTGGCCGGACGGCAAACCAGTTAAAGAAGACATCGATAAGATTTTCTTGCGACGTCAAGAACCATTTTCTGAATTTCTCATAAAGAAAACTGGAAAAACTGAAAAAGTATGGACAACCTTCGGAAAAACGAATCCGTCTGAACAGATTGATCTGGATATTCATTCCGTGGGCGCCAAAGAATTAATATCCGATTTTATGAAGAACTTTAGCAAGAATGGCGTGAGCATGGTTCGTCTTGATGCTGTCGGATATGTCATTAAGAAGCTTGGCACCACTTGCTTTTTTGTTGAACCTGATATTTTTATGTTTTTAGAGTGGATTTCTGGCTTGGCTAAATCCTTAAATATCGATTTATTGCCTGAAATTCATGGAGATTACCAGACTCAATTCAAACTGGCAGAAAAAGGATATTGGATCTACGATTTCATCCTGCCCTACCTCATTTTGGATGCATTCATCAATAAAACCAGTGAAAAATTAGTTAATTATTTGAGGATTCGACCTCATAATCAATTTACTATGCTGGATTGTCATGATGGCATACCGGTCAAACCCGATCTAAATGGAATTTATACAAAAGAAGATGCTCAGAAAATAGTTAATGTCTGCCAGGAAAGAGGAGCAAATTTTAGTAGGGTTTTATCACCTGAACATATTGATCCGGGCGGTTTCGATATTCATCAAATCCGCGGGACGATCTATTCATTGTTGGGGGCGGATGATGATGTGTACCTTTCCGCAAGGGCTCTCCAGTTCTTCACGCCTGGTATTCCTCAAGTGTATTATGTAGGATTACTTGCAGGAGAAAATGATGCTGACCTGGCAGCAAAAACCGGAGAGGGAAGAGACATTAACCGGCACAATTTCACGATGGAAGAAATTGAAAAGAATCTAAAAAGACCCGTGGTAAGAAAGCTCATCAAATTGATTCAATTTCGAAACCATCATCCGGCATTTCATGGCGAGTTTTCTGTTAAACCAGTCAGTGACCAAGAATTATCCTTAACCTGGACCAATAAAAATCATCATGCCTCTCTGTATGTTGATTTGATGAGAGGGTGTTCTACGATTACGTATTCAGATATTTCTGGCAAAGAAGTTGTTTTTAACTGATCCCATTTCATCATGGATGACCTGATCCGGAGATCTGATTTCAACCAGATTTATCAGAAAGGAAAATAAATGCCATTAACTTTTGACTTGCCATTTGAGGAACTGCAGAGTTACAACGGTATCAATCCTAAGCCAGAGGATTTTGATGTCTTTTGGGAAAAAAGTTTGCAAGAAATGAACTCTATTGATGCAAAGGTGGAGTTAATCCCATCTGATTTCCAGGCATCTGGGTGTGAATGTTTTCACCTCTACTTTACCGGAGTTCAGGGCGCACGTGTGCATGCAAAATTGTTGTGCCCGAAAGATGGAAAATCACGGCATCCTGCGGTTTTAATGTTTCATGGGTACACAGGGAATTCAGGAGACTGGCAGGATAAGCTCAGTTATGTTTCACAGGGATATACTGTTGCAGCTCTTGATTGCCGTGGTCAGGGAGGTTTATCAGAGGATATCGGTGGGGTTCATGGAAATACCCTGCACGGTCATATCATTCGGGGACTTCATGAGGCTGTAAAAGGATCTCCACAGAAACTTTTATATCGACAGATATTTCTGGATACAGCCCAACTCGCGAAAATTGTGATGGAATTGCCTTCCGTAGATCCTGATCGGGTCGGGGCAATGGGCGCCAGTCAGGGAGGGGCCTTAACGGTTGCCTGCGCAGCCTTAGAACCGAGAATAAAAAGGGCAGCTCCCGTTTACCCGTTTTTAAGCGATTACAAGCGGGTGTGGTCAATCGATCAAGCTAAAGATGCATACCTGGAGTTACAGGAGTATTTCCGTTTATTTGATCCTTTGCATAAGAACGAAGATTTAATTTTCAAAACATTAGGTTACATCGATATCCAGTATTTGGCTTCTCGCGTCAAGGCGGATATTCTCTGGGGAATCGGTCTGATGGATACCATCTGTCCTCCGTCATCGCAGTTCGCGGTCTATAATAAAATCCGATCCAATAAATCAATGGAGATCTACCCGGATTTTTCTCACGAATCGTTGCCTGGTTTTAATGACAAATGTTTCAGTTTTATGATGGGTTTATGATTTTGTAGATGATTCCTTCTTGGTCAACTGAAGGATGTAAATGATCTAATCTATGCAACAGAAATTACCTTCCTTAAGAGCCATTGGAGAGGATATATTTTTATTTACACAATCAAGTAGGATCGCGTAAAAACTGTCCTACGAGTTTCGAGCATTAATCATCATTGAATGTGGGCTCAAATTTACCGGTGGCTTGTGAAGTCCCTTGATGGGGAATCATGGACCGTTAGATTAAGCCAGCTTACTTTTTTGGGGATTGCTTTGGCCGGAAAAACGTTTTGGAATAACTAATTAAATAAAAAAGTGATCCACCGGGGACTTGAACCCCGAACCCACTGATTAAGAGTCAGTTGCTCTGCCATTGAGCTAGTGGACCGGATTGCGTGGGTTATTATAACCCAAAAAAACGCTCTGTCAATAAACCCTCAAGAGAATTAAAGGTAGAAAAAACTTTGTGTCGAACGGGTCAGGTCAAACGCTCCGGCCTAGAAATTCTCTTTCAAGTTCATGCCTTCATACAGAAAGGCAACTTCATTTTCATAGCCGTTAAACATCAGGGTAGGGCGCTGGCCGGTTTCGCCAACACGGTATTCATTCGCCTGTGACCAGCGTGGATGGGCAACGTTAGGGTTGACGTTGGCATAGAAACCGTATTCTGCCGGATTGTAGGACGACCAGAAAGTCGCTGGCTGCTCTGCCACCAGCTCGATCTTAACGATCGCTTTAATGCTTTTGAAACCGTACTTCCAGGGTACCACAAGGCGCAGGGGGGCTCCCTCCTGCGGCGGCAGTGGTTTCTGGTACACCCCCCAAGCCAGCAGGGTGAGATCGTGTTGCGCTTCATCCAGGCGCAGCCCTTCAAAATAAGGCCAATCAAAGGAAGATGATTTCTGCCCGGGCATCTGGTCGGGGTCGTAAAGCGTGGTGAAGCGCACGTATCGGGCATCTTTCTGGATATCAAGATCAGCAAGCAGCCGGTTTAATGGGAATCCGTACCAGGGAATGACCATTGACCAGCCTTCCACGCAGCGCAGACGGTAGATGCGTTCCTCCGCCGGATATCGTGTGATCAGTTCCTTGGCGTCGATCGACATCGGGTTGCCGACCAGACCGCTAATTTCCACTTGCCATGGAGATGTCTTTAAGTTTTTGGCCAGGTCGGCGACGTCATTTTTGCTAAAAGAGAATTCATAATAGTTGTTGAAATGGTTGATCGATTCTTCGGGGGTTAGTGTGTCTTGCAGGTTCGCGGGTGTTGTGGTGGGTGTGAGAGATAGCCCGGTTTTAGGCTCGATTCCGCAGGCGGCCAGGGCGTAAGCCGTGCCAAAGATCGCAGCCAGGCGCATGAATTTGCGACGGGCGAAGAACAATTGTTCAGGCGTGATGTGATCATTGAGTGGCGTGCCAGACTTCTGAGTCATATCGGTCTCTCCATTAAATTACCCTAAACAGATAAAATTTATCATAAAATATGATTCAAATCAAGCTAAAAAAATGGAACGAAAGGGAATTTATCTCTACAAATAAAAAATTAATTATAGGATCTCATAGAGGGTCTGAGGAGTTGGCTCAAGCCGACCACGACCAGCATTACGACCGCGCTGGAAAGTACCGCCGCCGGTTCACTGATTTCTTCGGCCAGCCAGCCAGTAAGCAGCGCTCCTATCGGAAGGCCGCCCTGGAAAATGAGCGTGTAGACGCTCATCACCCGGCCGCGTAATTCATCGGGCACATGAGTTTGAATCAGGGCATTGGTGATATTGACCGCCGACATCAGGCTCCAGCCCATGACAATCAGCATGATCAGAGAAACAGGCAAGATGCGGAACAGACCAAAAATGAGCAGGGAAATGGGCATCACCGTGCTGCCTATCGTCCATATTTTGCCCCTAACCACACGCGATCCAAGATATGCAATCATCAACGCACCGGCCAGTGAACCCACACCGCGGGCAGAAAGCAGCAGGCCGTTGGTTTTTACATCCCCACCCAGCACGTTGGTGGCCCAGGCAGGCATCAGGTTCATGAGACTGAATCCAAAAACCGAGATTGTACCAAGGACGATGAGCAGCACGCGTATGTTCAAATCGCCAAAAGCAAATCTGACCCCCGCCAGTAGATCTGACATGGGTGACTTTCCCTGTAGGTTAGACTGATGAACCGGAACGTGCATTAAGAAAAGTGCTGTTAATACACCCAGGAATGAGATTCCGTTAATCGTAAAGCACCAGGCCGGGCCCAGCCAGGCGTAGACCAGACCGGCAACTGCCGGGCCGATCACCGTGCCGAGATTAAAAACCGAACTGTTGAGCGCAATTGCGTTGGTAAGGTCTTCTCGCGATACCATATCGACCACAAACGACTGGCGGGCGGGACCATCGAAGGCGTTGGCTGTGCCCAACAGAAAGGCCAGGATGACGATATGCCACGCCTGAATCAGGTCAGTAAAGGTAAGCAGAGCAAGGATGAATGCCAGCAGCATCATCGAACTTTGCGTGATGATGATCATCTTGCGGCGTGAGATGCGATCAGCTATGACTCCGCCGTAGAGAGAAAACAGCCAGACCGGTATACCAGATGTGAAGCCGACGATTCCCAGCAGAAAGGGCGAATCTGTCAGTTCATAGACCAGGTAACCCTGTGCGGTAGACTGCATCCACGTGCCGACCAGAGAGATGATCTGACCTATGAACCACAGGCGAAAGTTGCGGTGGCGCAGCGCAGCAAAGGTTTGCGATCTGGCGAAGGTTGATGATGACATAAACTGATAGAACTATATCACATTCGGAAAGGTACGGTATTCCTTGACAAAATTGTATACTCCACGACCTTAATGAATTGTTATAATAATTTTACGGGAATTTTATGGCTTATCTCTAAAATTTCTACCAACTCCTCTTTTTTCATTTCATCACCACGCAGAAGTTGAGATCAGCAAGGAAATATTAATTGGAAAGGATTCAGCGTATGAAAAAAACTTTTTCCACGATCTTAATTCTTGTGGCTCTGGTCACTGCGATGGTGGTCACCGAAGTAATCGCTTCACCTGTTCAATCTTCTGTGGATGCCAAAAAGAAAACCCCCGGTGCCCAGGCTACCGCGGTCGCGATTAAAAAACAAGACCGGCAAAATGAAAAACAAAATAACCAGCGTAATAACAACAAGAAAAACAAGGATGATTTTGCCGATGTCATGACTGGCAAAAAGGTAAACCTGCGTGGAACGCTTGTTTCGTATGATGGCTCTCAACTGGTGATGAATCTAGGTGATGAATCATTTGTGACCGTTTTCACTTCCGCTGAAACACGGATCAATGTGCCGACTGGAAAATCCAGCGCCGCTGTCACTGATGAACCCACACTCGAACCGACTGTTGAACCGTCTGTAGAGCCATCCGTGGAGCCCTCTGTGGTGCCCTCTCTGGAACCAACCGAAGAACCCCCTGTAGAAGTGGTGGGAGGGCTCTATCCTGGTGTTCAGATCAAAGTGAAGGCATACGCATTAACAGATGGCACTTACCTGGCAATCAAGATCCAGGTTGTTCCCGGCAAACCGGTGAAGGCTTATCACGTGGGAATTGTCTACGCCTACACTCCTGGAGTATCGATTACCATCGCGAATAAAAAATGCGAGTTTAGCACCTACCTGTTGACAGCCTCGACAAAGTATCAGCCAGCCGAACGCGTTGCAGGGCTTGCCGTAGGCAGCCTGGTGACGATCATTGCGCCGCGTGATGTAACTGGAGCTCCATTGACCGCTGCTGGTATCGTAATCCATCCACAAACAGGGACGGATGTCGAACCGACGGGCGAACCAACCGAAGAACCTACAGGCGAACCAACAGGAGAACCTACCACCGCGCCTACTCCAGCACTGGGTTGTGTCCTTCCTACGGCCATTCCTACACTGGAGCCGAGCGTGGTTCCCACTGAAGTTCCATAAAGTGGGTTACAAAATGCGAATTTGCTCTTGACGTTTACTCATATATAAGTAAACTTAACACATACACTAACTGAAAGGAGGTACCAACAATATGGCAAGGGTCATCGTTTTAGCACAACGAAAATATTGCGTGCCTCCTGAGGGCTGTTATACATAGCATTCTCTTCATAAACATGAGCCACAGGTGCGCCGCATCTGTGGCTTTTTGTTTAAGCCGGTTGAACTAAAAGGTAATTTGCACTGAGGAAGAGAAGAAAACACAATGAGTTACCAGAGCAAGAATTTAATTAACGACGATGATGATAGTCTTTCAAGTTATCTACCACGAGTACGTAATGGTGAACGAAAACATAAAAAACAAGAAGCAATCCGCCACAATGTGAAGCAAAGGTCCTTCACGCCGGAAGAGCAGAAACTTTCGCAAGAAGCACTGGAACAGAGCGGATACAATTTTACGTACCTGGCATCCCGCCATGAAAGTCAGTGGCTGCTGGATTCATTGAACGAGATCTACGACCAGAAGTGGTTCGAAGACATTTTAAAGATGGTGAAAGGCGGCAAAGAAGCTTCGGTGTATTTGTGCACTGCTCCGGCCAATATGCAACAACGCCTGCTGGCAGCCAAGGTCTACCGTCCGCGCCGGTTTCGTAATCTCAAAAAAGATCATATCTACCGCGAGGGAAGGGATCAGCTGGATGCAACCGGCAAGATTATCCTTGATGATCGCGCTCACCACGCCATGAAAAATCGAACCAGATATGGCCTGTCGCTGCTGCATTCTTCATGGGTGGGGCATGAATATCGTACCATGTGTATTCTGGCGGATGCGGGGGTGGATATGCCGCGGCCTTATGTCAGCAGTGATAACGCAATCTTGATGGATTACATTGGCGACGAGGACTGCGCAGCTCCGACCTTGAATTCGGTATCCCTTTCAACAACCGAAGCGCGGGTGATCTTTGAGCGCGTGATTCATAACGTCAGGCTTATGTTGCAATACAACCGTGTGCACGCCGATTTATCTGCTTATAATATCCTCTATTGGGATGGTGAAATCCGCCTCATCGATTTTCCACAGGCCATCAACCCCGAAGAAAACCAGAATGCTTTCCGAATTTTTCAAAGAGATTTACTGCGCGTCTGTGAATACTTTGAGTCCATGGGTGTGAATAGCAATTCTGAAAAACTGGCCCGACAGCTATGGGTTGAAAGAGACAGAAGAATGACTCCTGAAGTTGATCCTGCCTATCTGGATGCCGATAAAGAAGAAGACCGGCAGGCGTGGGTGACACAACGAGAGTAGTTAGACTCAAGAGCCCGGAGAATCCGGGCTCTTGATTTTCATCCAGGTGGATGCAGAGAAATCCATGAGACACCTTTCCTCTGTGATCGTTGAATGGCAATCATTTATAATAAAAATGAGAGATTTGAGAAAAAGATCTTACACATTTCAAAATCGAAACCACTCATTCATTACCAAGAGTGAAAAACCGCAGAAGACGAGGTTTAGCATGAATGAAGTTTTGAGAACCATTGAGCGCCGTCGGAGTATTCGAAAATTCACCGACCAACCGGTGGATCAGGAGACACTGACCTTGCTCATGAAAGCTGCGATGGCAGCACCCACTGCCATGAATGCACAACCCTGGGAGTTTGTGGTGATCACTGAAAAGCCTGTGATCGATCGTTTACGAAAGCACATGATGTTCGGTAAAATGAATGCCACAGCGGTGATCTGCGTGCTGGGCAGCCGTCGCAAACAGAAAAACAAGGCTGGAGACCTGTTCTGGGTGCAGGATTGCAGCGCTGCCACTCAAAATATCCTTCTGGCAGCCACTTCGCTCGGCCTGGGGGCAGTCTGGGTTGGGGTTTACCCGGTTTTTATTTTTCAACAGACAGTATCTGCCATCCTTAATCTTCCAGAAAGAGTAACACCGCTCAATCTGATCTATCTGGGTTATCCGGCTGAAGAAAAGGAACCGCGAACGCAATATGAAGCGGAACGCGTACATTGGGGACCTTTTCCAAAAGATACGCGCAGAAAATTCTTCAAAAAGTTTCGCAAACACCAAGAATTGATTATCGAGGAGGACATTGAAAGCAATGGATCTAAAAATTCAGGAAATGACCATTAATGAAATTTGCGGGGCGATTGCCCTGTGGAAGCGCTGCGAAGGTATAGGCCTGAGTGATGCAGACGAACGAGAGCCGTTGACGCGTTTCCTTACGAAAAACCCGGGATTGTGTTTTACCGCATACTTGAATGGAAAACTGGTCGGTACCTGCCTGTGTGGCAGCGATGGCAGACGTGGATATTTGTATCATCTGGCGGTGGATCCTGAAGCCCGGCGCATGGGAATAGGAAAAAAGCTGGTCGATCGGGTGTTTGAGGCGTTGAAAGAACAGGATATTCATAAATGTCACATCATGGTATTCAACAATAATGAGCTGGGATTGAAGTTTTGGAAATCCACCGGATGGACCTTGCGCACAGAAATTGCTGTTATGTCTTATAACGTCACACCCCCTCAATTGAGTTCGCCATGTTAACAGGCGATTTCAAAATCAGAAGACTGACCCGTGCAATCAAAGATGACTTTAATAAGGTACACCGGTCTGGCGAATATGGAGATGGCTGTCTGTGTGGGTTCTGGTGGATGGAATCCATTGAGGGATGGGATCAGCGCACCGATGAAGAGAGCCGTGCCCAGCGTGAAGATCTTTTTGACCGGGGTATCGAAGACGGTTATCTTTTCTATGAAAAGGGTGAACCAATTGGGTGGTGTCAGGCCTATCAGCGTGACTTGCTCATTCATCTTGTCAACGAGTTTCATTTTTCACCCGACCCAGATATCTGGTGTGTCAGTTGTTTTATGATGAATCCCTCTGTGCGCGGAAGAGGGCTTAGTCATACCTTTCTGGCAGCGGTGCTAGAAGATTTAAAAGAGCGAGGTGTTAAGAAGGTGCAGGCATATCCTCGTTCGGGTGTGAATCTCTCGGTAAACGACATATGGTCAGGACCTGAAGCGCTGTATGCAAAAGCTGGATTTGTGAAGGTAACCGATCTTCCAGGTCGTTCCGTATGGGAAAAAGCCCTGATTCTGGAATAAATGGATAATCTCTTGAACCGAAAAAAGATCATCTTACTGATCGGCCTCTGCTTTTTATTATCGGCATGCGAGCGCCCCGCTACGGTTTCCAATTGGTCGCCAATCACAAACGCGCAAACCTCTCCGACTGAGGATTTACCGACCTCAATCTCTGAAGCTGAGTCTGTCACGCCAGATATATCAAAACCGATGGAGGTCAGCGGAACAGCATCGCCAATCCCAACCATCGATATCGTTGATCTGCCAGATACCTTACCGCACCTTTTGAAAGGCTACGAACTGGTATCCTGGCAGAGTGGAAATGAATGGAATTTTACGCTTGTTTCAGGCACGAACCGACAGAAAACCTTTGAGGAATTGGTTTCTCCAGAGAGTTTCGTAACAAAAGAGGGTTATGTGAAAATCACGGTTAGGGGTGTAGAAGGCATAAAGCAAGTGCTCGCACGGGTTCCTGCCGGTGAATCTGTTGCCTGGAGCGGCATGAATCTGGCCGGGCAGGTTCCAAGAGGAACAATCTACTTCGCTTACCCGCAGCAAGAGATCATGGATGAGTTAATGGCAGTCGCGAAGGAAAATGGATTTGATCTTTACACCTTGCAGGAGTCGGAATAAAAAGTGAAAACAATCGACCCAAATCTTCCCTTAATTGATTTGCACCATCATCTGGATGGCAGTATCCGCCTGGAAACGATCCTTGAACTTGGTCTGAAATTTAACCTTCCCCTGCCGGCGAAAACGCTGGAAGGATTACGTCCCTATGTTCAAGTTTCTACCCCACAGCCAGGGGTGATGAAATTTATCGAAAAATTCAAATGGATGACGGGGGTGCTGGTCGACTATGATGCCTGCCGTCGCGTTGCCTATGAAAACGTCGAAGATGCGCAACGGGAAGGGATTGATTACATCGAATTGCGTTATAGCCCGTGGTTCATGGCAGAAGCCCATCATCTTCATCCCGAGGGCGTGGTAGAGGCGGTTACTGATGGCGTGAGGGCAGCCGAACGTGATACAGGGGTGCGCGCCAACCAGATTGCCATATTATCACGTCACTACGGACCCGAGATTGCCATGAAGGAGCTTGATGCCCAACGGCGTTACGCTTCTGAATTCTGTGCCCTCGACCTGGCGGGAGATGAAGCCAATTTTCCTGGGGAATGGTTTGCCAGTCACTTCAAGAAAGCAAGAGACGCCGGATGGCACATCACGGTTCACGCAGGTGAGATTGTGGGGCCTGATTCTGTGTGGCAGGCAATCCGCGGTCTGGGAGCTGAACGCATCGGACATGCTGTACATGCGGTTGAGGATCCTTCTCTGATCGATTACATGAGGGATAATGATATTGGTATTGAATGTAATCTAACCAGCAATGTACAAACCAGCACAGTAGCCGATTATGAATCACACCCCATTCGTCAGTTCCTGGAAAAAGGGCTCTTAGCCACCCTCAATACTGACGATCCGGGAATCAGTGCCATTGATCTGCATTACGAATACGAAGTGGCCGCTCCAAGAGCAGGGCTGACACCTGAAATGATCCACAGAGCGCAGAAAAATGCCCTTACCATTGCCTTCCTTTCTCCAACCGAAAAGCAGGCATTACTTGAGAAAAAAATGAACCAAAAATAAACGAGCAATTTGATCGATGTGCTATAATGCAAGCACCTTGGCATAAGTAGAAAATGTGATGAGATATCTGATAACTGGTGCAGCCGGTTTCTTGGGGTCCGCGTTGGCCAACCGCCTTGCGGCGGAAGGTCATGTGGTGCTGGGGGTGGATGATCTTTCCACCGGTGATGAACGCAACCTGTTAAAGGAAGTGCAGTTCATCCGCGGCGATGTGAACGATCGTCCGAAGCTGTGGTCTCTGTTACATGAAGTAGACTGCGTTTATCACCTGGCTGCCAAAGTGAGCGTGCCAGAATCAGTGCTTTATCCCCGCGAGTATAACCATGTAAATGTGGGTGGGACGGTGACGCTGATGGAGGCCATGCGTGATGTGGGTGTGAGGCGTGTGGTGTTTGTGTCTTCAGGAACCGTGTATGGCAACCAACCCGTTCAACCGGTATCCGAATCGGCTGTTCCAAACCCGCGGGCTCCATATGCGGTTTCGAAGCTCGCGGCAGAATATTACGTGAAATCCATTGGCGCTCTATGGGGAATTGAGACGGTGTGTCTGCGGGTGTTCAACGCTTATGGTCCCGGCCAGCGTATCCCGCCAGTCCACACACCGGTGATCCCGAGTTTCCTGCGCCAGGCGTGGGAGAACGGTACCATTGTGATCCATGGCGATGGAAACCAGACGCGCGATTATGTATATGTGGATGATGTTGTTGCTGCAATGCATGCGGCATCCACTGCCCCCGAGATCAACACGTTAACGATCAATGTCGGAAGCGGAACAGAGACATCTGTGAAGGATCTGGCACGGCTGGCAGTGGAGGTAACCGGCGGTCACCCTGAGATCGTTTACAATCCGCGCAACGAGGGAGGACTGAGCCGGCTCTGTGCTGATCTGACATTGGCGCGTGAAACCCTTGGATATGAGCCCAAAACACAACTCATCGATGGCCTCAAGAAAACGCTTGAACACGAAATCCAGCCATTAACACCATCTATGGAGTGATTCTCTTCTATACATCAAGTCTATTTAAGCGACAAACTTCGGGCTGCAATTTTCTAATCCCCTTTTAGGTATAATACCCTTATGAAATGCCTTCCCGAATCGTTTTATGCTGGCGAAGTGACGGAGATTGCCAGAAACTTGCTGGGTATGCGTCTGGTGCGATACCTGGAAGGCGAACGGATTTCTGGAATCATCACAGAAACCGAAGCTTATCGTGGAGAAGAAGACCTGGCCTGTCACGCGCGCAGCGGCAAAACGCAGCGTAACGCGGTTATGTATGGAAGACCGGGGCGGGCTTACATCTATTTCACTTATGGAATGCACTGGTGTTTGAATGCAGTCTGCGGGCCGGAAGGTTTTCCGGCGGCAGTTTTGATTCGGGCTATCCATCCCGTAGAAGGAAAAAGTATCATTGCTGCAAGACGGCCAGGGTGCAAACCCGCCGACTGGTGCAGCGGGCCGGCGAGATTATGCAAAGCGTTGGCGATCGATAAGGAATTGAATGGAGCATCTCTCTGCGAAGATGAAAGCCCATTATGGATAGAAGAAGGCGTTTCCCTTATAGATTCGAATATTATGATTACCCCGCGCATCGGGATCAGCAACACACCTGAGCCCTGGCGCTCAAAACCCTGGCGTTTTGTGGTCCATTCGATGGAGAATATTCCTTGACTTTCGACCTGATCCAATACTACCGCTCGATGTTAAGAATCCGCATTTTCGAAGAGACAGTGCTGGAGGAATTTAAACGCGGAATATTCTCCGGAACCACGCACACCTCACTGGGGCAAGAAGCCAATGCCGTTGGTGTTATCCGATCACTTGAACAACAGGATGTTATTGTTACCAACCATCGCTGTCATGGTCATTTTATTGCCTATGGCGGAGATATGCGGGCACTTTTTGCAGAACTGATGGGCAAGGCAACCGGTGTGTGCGGCGGAAGGGGTGGGTCACAGCACATCCACTGGCGAAATCTGTATTCAAACGGTGTACAGGGCGGCATCGTTCCGATTGCAGCAGGTATGGCGCTGGCTGAGAAGCGGTTTAAAAGTGGAGCGATAGTAACGGTTTTCATTGGTGACGGAACAATGGGTGAGGGCGTGATCTACGAAGCGTTTAATATGGCCCGCATCTGGGAATTGCCGCTGTTGGTGGTGGTTGAAAATAACCACATCGCTCAAACCACCCCGGCTGCGTTGACGATCGCGGGTAGTATTGCCGATCGTTTTAAAGCCTTTGCTATCCCATGTGTGGAATTGGATACGAGTGATGTGCTCGAGATTGCCGCTGCCGCCAGGGATTCAATCGCGCAGGTGCGGAATTCATGCTCACCTCGCGCGTTGATTTTGAATACCGCCCGCTTTGGCCCCCACTCGAAAGGAGACGACACCCGTCCTGAGTCTGAAATACAGTTGCTAAGAGAGAAACGTGATCCAATCATGATACTGCGTAAGAAACTTGATCCCGTAGAGGCTGAATTAGTAGAAGTTGAAGTAAAAGCGGAAATTGATACTGCGTTTCAGAAGGCTCTGAGTGACCCTGTTGCTACATTTGATGAGGTGAGTCGATGAAAAACACTGTGCTTGATTCGCTCAACCAGGGGTTGCTTTCAGCATTGGAGCATGATAAGAGGGTGCTTCTGCTTGGAGAAGATATCCTTGATCCGTACGGTGGAGCGTTCAAAGTGACACGGGGTTGTTCAACGCAGTTTGCTGAACGAGTGATCACCACTCCAATATCAGAAGCCGGTTTGGGCGGTATGGTTGCGGGGCTTGCTTTGCGTGGAATGCGGCCGGTGCTGGAGATCATGTTTGGAGATTTCACCACATTGTTAGCCGATCAACTGGTGAATCACATTTCAAAGTTCCGGTGGATGTACAACAATACGGTCAATCTGCCGCTGGTTATTCGCACTCCGATGGGCGGTCGTCGTGGATATGGCCCCACTCACTCTCAAACGCTCGAAAAACACTTCTTGGGCATTCCCGGGTTAACCGTCGCTGCACCGGTTAACCTGTTTGATATTTCATCCGGTTATACCCCGGGCAGCATGCTTGAAAATGTGATCTTGAAAACAGATTCCCCCGTATTTTTTATCGAAAACAAACTGCAATATTTGATGCCTGTTCTGGGATCTTCAGATTTATCTGATTTCGATTTGCATGTTGATGGAGAGTTTCCCTTTCTGACCTTCACACTCAATTTAAGGGGCGCTCCTGCTCCATCAGTCACACTGACTGCCTACGGGTACATGGCTGAAATTGCCCGCCAGGCGCAGGAGAGGCTGGCTTTCGAAGAAGAAATCTTTACAGAGCTGGTCATTCCCACCATGCTGACTCCATTTAAATTAGACACACTGAAAGACTCGGTTTCACGCACCGGCAGGCTTGTTACCATTGAAGAAGGAGCGAAAACACTGGGCTGGGGGGCAGAAGTGATTGCTGGCCTTCTGGAAGACAGCACAAGGTTAAGACTTCCGGTTATTCGTGTGGCAGCGCTTGATTTGCCCGTACCGGCAGCCCCCTCACTCGAAAAACAAGTTCTGCCGCAGGTCGAAGATATCATGGCTGCGGTAAGAAAGGCGGCAACAACCCATGAATGAACTCTTTTCTGTACTTGTTCCCCTGGTCAATCCCAATGAGGCTGAATCGCTGCTGGCAGAGCTGAAAGTTCGCGAGGGGCAAAAAGTTATTGCCGGCGATATCCTCGCAAGTTTTGAGACCACCAAATCTACATTTGATCTGACTGCAGAAAAAGACGGTTTCGTTCTCGGGCTTCGTTTTGGCGAAGGCGAAACGGTAAAAGCTGGTGAACGTTTATGTTTCCTGGCAGAATCCGCTGACCAGCGGGTTCCGGCTGAAGAATTTGCAGAAAAAAGTGCTAAAGCACAGGAAAAATTGGAAATTCCGCGCGGATTGCGCATTACCCGGCCTGCGCTCGATCTGGCGCGGTCGATGAACATTGACCTTTCAGCTTTACCACGAGAAGTACTGATCACTGAAAAGTATATCCGTGAGCAGGCGGGTGAAACCTCGGTTGAAGTGGATCCATCACTGGTCGTGATCTACGGGGGAGGCGGACACGCCAAATCGTTAATTGATCTGATTCGGGCTGAGGGAAAATATCAAATTTACGGGATCCTGGATGATAATATCCCGGCCGGCACAAAAATTCTGGGTGTGCCAGTGCTTGGAGGTGGAGAGCAGCTGTCAGGCTTACACAGGCGTGGGGTTGGCAAGGCAGTGAATGCCGTTGGTGGAATCGGCAGCATTCAACCGCGGCTTGCCGTTTATAACAAGATCAACCTGGCAGGCATCGTCTGTGTCACTGTCGTCCACCCGCGTGCATATATCGAACCATCCGCTGAAGTTGCCGAGGGTTGCCAGGTATTCTTCAATGCGTATATTGGAAGTGATGTGAAAGTAGGATTCGGCAGCATCATCAATACCGGGGCGATCATCTCGCATGACTGCGTGCTGGGTGATTACGTGAATATTTCTCCTGGCGCGATCCTTGCCGGTGCGGTAACGATTGGTGAAAGAACCCTGGTGGGGATGGGTGTCACGATTAACCTGGGTGTCAAGATTGGAGCCGGGTCGCGTATCGGCAACAGCGCAGTGATCAAGGCCGATGTACCAGAGAACGGCATCGTCAGAGCAGGCGCAGTATGGCCGCAGGCTTCGTGAGGTTGTTACCGAGTCACGAATAATTCCATTATTGCTGATGGTAAAATCAAAGAGCTGCAATAAAACTGCTCACTCATTCTGTTTAAGAGACTTAGGTCGACACTTTAATTAATTTCTTGGCCTTCAATCGGTTACGATTAATGGAGGAATTCTATGTTCAAAAAATCAACCACCCCTGTATCAACTCCCACCACACCGGTGGAAAGGGTTACCTCTGTGCTGGGGCCTGGCATCAACTGGTCAGGAAACCTTGGCGGAAAAGGTGGCATCCGCATTGAAGGAACCTTTGAAGGAGAGGTTGCGATTCGTGGTTTGGTTGTAATTGGCGAGACAGGGCGACTGACCTGTAAGAATCTCAAAGCCAATAATGTGATTGTAGCCGGAGCTGTCAAGGGCAATATTATCGCGGAAAAACTCGAGATTCGTTCCACCGGTCGTGTATGGGGCGATGTGGTCACCACAGCATTTTCCACTGAAGAGGGTGCTTTTCTGCGCGGGCAGGTAAGGATGGAAGAAAAGATCGAGCTCCAACTCGAAGAAACACCGGCGGCTGAAAAAAAGGAAAACGAGGGCAGTGAATCAAAACCTGAAAAACCGGTGAAAGGCCGCAAAGTTGCGGGTGAATAAGCATAATGAATATAAATTTTTGGCTGGGATATGTCAGTGAGTGGCTGGGTGCAGTGGCTGTTGTGATGATCGCTGCCATCAGCCCGATGTTAAAAAAAATTCGCCGAATTGATTTCAGGTTCCCAAGACGGGAGGCGACATTTGCGCTCTCTCTGTTTGTTTTGGTGTACTTCCTGGCATTTCAATATTATTCCAGTGATTTCTTTCTTTTTCTGAAAAAGTTTGCCGGGATTTTTTCTGGGGGTGTTATCGCCGAACGCATGCTTCTGGCTGTGATTTCGCTTGTTCTGTTCTTAATTGCCCTTGTGTTACGCGGGCAGCCGTTTAAAAGCATCGGCTGGGGCCGGGCGAATACACGCGCGGGGGTTATCGTAGGATTGCTGCTGGTGATTTTGACTATTTTTCTGCGCGGCAAGTTCATAACCGTATTGAATGGGATCACCGCTGACGAAGCCAGCCTTTTACTGGTTATCCTGGCGCTTTGTGTGGCTGAAGAAACGATCTTTCGCGGCTACATCCAGCTGCGACTCATGTCATTCCTGGGAAACACCTGGGGCTGGCTGGCGACCGCCGGATTGTTTATCCTCTGGCAGCTTCCAGGGCGTCTGTGGCTGTACCCGTTAAGTGAGATCTGGGTGGATCTGGTGATCGCAGCCGTGCAGGGTCTGCTGTTTGGCTGGATCATGCGCAAGACAGGTCATGTCACTTCCACCATCCTTTTCAGAGCAGCAGCAACCTGGATTCAATTCCTTTAATTTTTTCCGACGGAGAAATCAATGCGCCTTTCTCATCTGTTCAGTCAGACTCTGCGTGAAATTCCTTCAGATACAGAGGTTATCAGCCACCAATTGCTGTTGCGGGCAGGGTTTATCCGTCAGCTGGGGTCTGGGATTTTTTCGTACCTGCCGCTGGCATATCGCACATTAACGAAGATAATGAATATCATGCGCGAGGAAATGAATGCCATCGGCGGACAAGAAATCCTCATGCCGGTTGTGCATCCAGCGGATGTATGGAAAGAAACTGGACGGTATTATCAAATCGGAAGCGAGATGGGTCGATTCAAAGACAAAACTGATCACGATATGGTGCTGGCGATGACCCACGAAGAAATCGTGGCCGACCTGGTGCGCGGTATTATCCGCTCTTACCGGCAGCTTCCAGCTCTGGTGTATCACCTGCAGACCAAGTGGCGTGACGATCCTCGCCCGCGTGCGGGTTTGATTCGCGTGCGCGAGTTCATTATGCTGGATTCGTACAGTTTGGATTCGGACTGGGAAGGGTTAGATGCGCAGTACCAGGCGCATTACGATGCCTATTTCAAGATCTTCAAGCGCTGTGGTTTATCCACAGTGGCGGTTCAATCAGATACCGGGATGATGGGTGGAAAGATGGCACATGAATATATGTACCTCACCCCCATCGGAGAGGACAGTCTTTTATTTTGCGATTCTTGCGGATATTCGGCTAACCGGCAGGTGGCCGCAGTTCGCAAGCCTGATCCAGAGCCTGAAGCGCAGCTTCCGTTGGAAAAGGTTGCCACCCCCAACGCCTCGTCAATCGAAGAATTGTCAGCATTCCTGCATGTTCCCGCTTCAAGAACTGCCAAGGCTGTTTTCTTCATGGCAGGGGTTGATGATCAAGATGGAAATCAGCATGATCAATTTGTCTTTGCTGTTGTCCGCGGAGACATGGATGTGAATGAAACGAAGATTGCCAATCTGCTCAAAGCCAGAGATCTGCGTCCGGCGGCTGCGGACGAGATCCAGGCCTCTGGAGCTACAGCAGGTTATGCTTCACCGGTAGGATTGAGAGATGTACTGGTGATCGTCGACGAGTTGATCCCTCGCTCGCCCAATTTGGTGGCGGGAGCCAATGAAGAAGGGTACCATTTCCGAAATGTGAATTACGGCAGGGACTATTCGGCTGCGATGATCGCTGACATCACTGCGGCGCGTGAGGGAGATGCTTGCCCGAAATGTGGCTCACCGATGCGCCTCGCGCGTGGTGTGGAAGTGGGTAATATCTTCAAACTGGGAACGCGGTACACGGATGCCCTGAACTGCACCTTTCTTGACGCGGATGGCAACAGTAAACCGGTGATCATGGGTTCATACGGGATCGGGGTGGGGCGCCTGCTGGCCTGTGTTGCAGAAGAACATCACGACGAACATGGTTTGATCTGGCCGGTGAGCATCGCACCATACCCGGTTCATCTTGTTGTTCTACCCGGCAAAGAATTAGACACTACCTCAATTGCTGAAAGAATAGATGCCGAATTGACTGCGGCTGGATACGAACCCCTGGTGGATGACCGTATGGAATCGGCAGGAGTAAAATTTAATGATGCTGATCTCATCGGGCTACCGCTGCGCATCACTGTCAGCGAACGTGCACTGAAACAGGGTGGCGTAGAATTCAAGTCACGCTGCAGCGGTGAGAGCTGGATTGTACCTGAATCAGATGTGATCACCGAAGTGAAAAAGTTTCTTAAGGATTGTGAAGCTAAATAAACCAGAGCCGTCTCTGGCGTTAGAAAAGAGTAAAATTCATCACATGAAAAATTCAAAACCGCTTGTTCCAATGTCTTTACCCGACCTGACCGATGCTGAGCGTCAGGCCGTGATAGATTTGTTGCACACCCCCAATCTCAGCATGGGAAAGGAAATTGACGGGTTTGAAAGTGCCATTGCGAAATTCGTTGGCGTAAAACATGCCATTGGCGTTACCTCTGGAACCACCGGGCTGCATCTTTGCGTGCGGGCTGCAGGGATTGGTGTTAACGACGTGGTGATCACGACACCGTTCTCTTTTGTTGCGTCTACCAACGTACTTCTTTTTGAGAAAGCTATTCCCGTGTTTGTGGATGTTGACCCCCAAACAGGTAATATTGATGTCAACCAGGTTGCAGAGGCGGCCGCTGATCTTGAGCGGGGCGGTGAAGCTGCCAGGCGCTGGCTTCCACGCAAAGGAGCGGAGCACGCCGGGAAATTGAAATCCATTCTGGCAGTGGATGTGTTCGGTCAACCTGCTGATTACGACCGCCTGCAGCCAGTTGCAGATCAATACGGTTTGACCCTGATCGAAGACTCCTGTGAATCACTTGGAGCACAGTACAAAGGCCGGATGACCGGCACGCTGGGGCGGTTTGCGGTTTTTGCCTTTTACCCTAACAAGCAAATTACAACTGGCGAAGGCGGGATGATCGTGACCAATGATGACGAAGCCGCTGACTTCATGCGCGCCCTGCGCAACCAGGGAAGGGCACCCGGTGATAACTGGTTGCAGCATACTTACCTGGGCTACAACTATCGCATGGACGAGATGAGTGCAGCTCTGGGAAGAGTGCAGATGACGCGCATTGAGGAACTGCTTAACAATCGTCAGCAGGTTGCAGACTGGTACAACTTACGCCTGAAAGAGATTTCACAGGTTGAACCCCCAGTAATCGTTCCAGACACAACGCGAGTCTCGTGGTTCGTGTATGTGATCCGTTTTATCAAGGGCATTGATCGTGATGCAGTAGCCAGAAAACTGATCGATCGCGGCATTCCGGTTCGTCCATATTTCCTGCCGATTCACCTGCAGCCTTACATGGTGGATGCTTTTGGCTATCGAGAAGGTGACTTTGCTGTGACCGAAGATCTGGGAAAACGCGGGTTGGCATTACCTTTTTCAGGGAAGATGACTGAAGCAGAGGTTGAACTCGTGTGCCGAACCCTCGCTGAATGCCTGGAAAACTGATCAAACGGCACAGATTATGAGAGACGCACAGGTATATTACCCACCCAAGACAGCCGGAATGGTTCTGCACGGATTCTTAATTCTTGTACTTCTGGGTGGCAGTGGTGTGCTGGTGTATCTGGCGTTTTCTCTATCAACGAGCTGGTCGTTAATCTTATTCCTTCTGGGTGCCATCCTGTTTCTGGCGATTTTTCCAATCGTTGCTTATCGAGCCTATGCGCTGTTTCATGCCACCTATTCTGTGGAGCGTGACGGACTGCGGGTGCGTTGGGGTTTGCGTTCAGAAGACATTCCCCTGACGGAAGTGATCTGGGTCAGGCCCGCCTCTGAATTGGAACAGTCGCTGCATCTACCTGCGTTTTCGATGCCGGGTGCGTTGTTAGGCAATACCGAACACGAGGAATTGGGACCATTAGAATTTATTGCCAGCAGTGTATCTCACCTGGTGATTGTATCTTCAGTAAATAAGACGCTTGTCCTCTCTCCAGAAGATCCTGAAGAATTTGTGTATCGATTTCAGAGGGTCATCGAGATGGGCAGCCTTTATCCTATCCCTCCGCACACTGCTATCCCGGCGGCTTTTATTCAGCAAATCTTTAAAGACAAACTTTCGCGAAGATTAATTCTGGCGTTGCTGGGAATGACCATTCTTCTGATAATCGTTACCAGTCTATTGATTCCAGTAAATCCAATGGTATCGCTTGGTTATGATATCAACGGAGGGTTACTACCTCAAGTCGATTCCAACCGTTTGCTGCTCCTGCCAGTGATCGCCACCTTCTTTTCATTTTGTGACATCATCGCCGGAGCTTTTTTATTTAGACGTCCAGACACACGAATGATTTCGTATTTTATCTGGAGCGCAGGGATTCTTATGTCATTGATCTTAATCCTGGCGGTCACACTTCTGGTGTTGAACTCAGCATAGAAGGATTTTACAAAGTGGATATCACACAATTAATCATTGGGCTGGTTCTGGCAGCTTGCATTGCTTATGCAGCATTTCAATTGAAGGCCTTGAATAAAAGTGGCGGATGGGCTGCGTTTGGATTGGGAACGTTGGTTTTTGGCCTGGGCGGGTTTGCCTGGGCTCTGGTGTTAATGGTCTTCTTCATCACTTCAAGCGGGTTGTCGCTTTTATTTAAAAAGCGCAAAACCACAGTGGAAGAAAAGTATGCTAAGGGCTCTCGGCGTGATGCGCGCCAGGTTCTGGCAAACGGCGGGCTCGCAGGTGCAGCGGTCATTGCTCATGTGTTGTTTCCGACCTCCATTCTACCCTGGGTGGCTTTCTCCGCTGTCTTTGCTGCAGCCAACGCCGATACATGGGCCACCGAGTTGGGAGTGCTCAATCGGACTTCTCCGCGTCTGATTCATACGGGGAAGGTAGTGCCTGCAGGAACATCCGGAGGGGTAAGTCTAGCCGGGATGCTTGCGGCGGCTGCCGGGTCAATGATCGTGGCTGCGACAACCTATATTTTCTGGCCGTTGACTGGTTTGGCAGGTGCAAACCGGTTATTGTTGTCATTATTGATCGTTGTTGCGGGTTTCTTGGGCAGTATTGTTGACTCTGTGATTGGTGCTACAGTACAGGGAGTTTATTGGTGCTCTGCCTGCCAGAAAGAGACTGAAAAGTATCCGCTTCACTCATGCGGCAATGCAACCACATTACTCAGGGGAAAAAGATGGATCACAAATGACTGGGTGAATCTCTTGTGCACAGGAAGCGCTTCAGCATTGATGATTATTGCTACTTTATTATTTTTATAAAATGTAAAAATTACCCGATTTGATTAACTTTACAAATATGCAATCACTGCTTGTAAGAATTTTCAAAGGCGTATAATAGTATTGGATTAAAACCCGCGAGATGTTTTAATTCCCCGCATATGAATTCTATTTAAAGGATCTAGGGGATGTTTTTACCACAACAAAAATTCCACCGCAAAATGACAAAAGCTCAGGCAATGGTTGAGCTGGCTTTAACATTGCCGATCTTTTTGATTTTGGTTTTTGGAATTTTTGAAATCTCCAGGCTTGTTTTTATTTACAGCGCAATCTTCACCGCCAGCCGTGATGCAGCCAGATACGGAGCCGCGGCTGGAAAAAACGCCTCGGGAGAGGTGTTCTATCGAGATTGTGCCGGTATGATTCAACGTGCAGGTGATGTCAGTTCCTTTGTTGACATTGATGAAATTCGGGTTGAATATGACCACGGACCTGACAGCAATGGTGCTTCGGAGGTGTTTGCGGTATGTCCGCTGGCTGCGGATAAAGAATTGGAAGTTGGTGATCGAGTAATCGTGACAGTCACGGCAACCTACCGTCCAACCGTCAGATTGTTAAACCTGGTTGGAGATATTCCCATTACATCTGTTTCTGCTCGAACCGTTATCACCAAGCTTGAGATCATGGGTACTCCGCCAAACACTAACACACCAAAACCAACGTATACCCCAACAGCGTCCCCAACATCGACGATGACTCCGACCGCCACTAACACCCCAACCAATACGGCGACACCCACGTTCACATTTACACCGAGCAATACACCAACGATTACCAATACACCGACGATTACCAACACGCCGACAATTACCAATACACCAACCATCACGCTAACACCTTCGATTACGCTTACTCCATCAGAGACATTAACCCCTTCGATCACACCGACGCCAACCAATACCTTAACACCATCAATCACACCTACTCCAACGGTTACCAATACACCACGGCCTACAAAAACACCAACCAGCACACGGACCCCAACCCCTACCCAGCCCAGCATTTGTGGTTACTTTGATATGCCGGCAGATTCTGTCGTGCGTGGCACACAGAACTGGACAATCTCAATTACCAACACATCGGGGGGGAATGTGAGCGTTCAAAAGCTGGAAGCCTGGTGGTGGAATTACTCCAAGCTCGAAAAGATATTATTGCGCGAAAAGATCATCTGGGGAAGTATCGAGGGTGTTTACTCGCCTTTAACGACCACATTCATTGATACTGCACCCACTGATTTGATTGTCTATCCAGGAACCAGTAATCTTCAACTGGCATTTTTGGATGATTATTTCAGTATCTACTTTATCAAGGTTTACCTGAGTAATGGCTGCTATGTGCAATACTGGCAATAGTTACGGATTGTGGCTATGAAGACAAAAAAGGATGTGAAACAGGAAAAAGCTCAAAGTCTGGTTGAATTTGCCGGAGCTCTGGTAGTTCTGGTGATCATCCTGGCGGGAGTAGTGGATCTTGGAAGGGCCATTTTTACCCTGTTCGCCATGCAGGATGCTGCAGAGGAGGGCATCGTTTTTGGAACCAGTTTTCCAACCCACTGTGATCAAATACGTGAACGAATCCAATACAACCTTGCCAATGAGATTCTGCCTGATGATATTACCGTGTGGGTTACCATTGAGAACAATGCCGGTGTGCAGCAATCTTGTGATTCAATCCCGGTGAATAACGTGTATGCGGGCAAGGAAATGCAAATTGAGGTAACGCAAACGTTCAATATCACCATGCCGCTTATTGGCGCGTTTGTCGGTCAAACAATTCCATTAAAGGCTACAGCCAATGGCATCATTCTCAGACCGCAGCCGCCTGATTATTAAAGTGAGGTGTAAGATGATGGAACGAAAAGAAAAAGGACAAATTCTGATCATTCTGGCGATTGCCATGGTGGCGCTGCTTTCGATAACTGCTCTGGCAATTGATGGCAGCATGGTCTATAACGACCGGCGTAAAGATCAGAGCACCGCTGATTCGGCGGCGCTTGCTGGAGCAGGAGCGGCAGCCCAGATTCTCAAGGATCATCATCCGACCGATTTTGTATGCGGCGGAGGAGCGGCAAAACCCCTGGCAAATCAAGCCACATTGGCTGCGCTTCAGGCAGCTTATGATTCAGCACTCGCAGATGATGTAACGCTCACGCTTCAGGATACCAGCGCTGATAACTACGTTCATATCACATGCAATCAGGGTAATTCTGGTAAAAAATACCTCGATGTTGAAGTGGTGGTCACTTCGACGGTAGAAACCACCTTTGCCAGGGTCATTTCGCGAGAATCGCTCACAACCAAAGTAAAATCGGTTGCCAGGGTGTATCCAAAGCAACCTTTCGCTAACGGCAACGCGCTGGTCTCGCTTTCGAAAAGCTGTGGAACAAAGGTGGGTGGTATTGAATTTGCAGGTAGTTCGGAAGTAGACGTCACCGACGCCGGAATTTTTTCAAATTCATGCATTAAAGCCCAGAGCAGCGCAACAAGCGTGATTGTAGTCAATGGAAACATTCAATATGTAACCACCTGCACAGGCTGTGCCTCTGCTGATATGGAACCGGATGCCACTCAGGCATCAGAACCCCTGCCCAACGAAATTCTTAACGCTGACGATATTCCTGTGTGTTCCGCCTCACCTTTTAAAAACGCCGATTTTTCATCTGGTGTTCTAGAACCAGGGAACTACTATGGATTATCCATTCCAACGAAAAAGACAGTGGTACTTAAACCCGGGCTGTATTGCCTAAAAGGTGATTTTAAGAACGGTTCACAGTCTACTTTAAAGGCTGAACGGGTTACCTTCTCCATTCTTGAGGGAGATGTGACCATCAATCAAAATGACAAAGGACTCACCTGGTTGACGGCCCCCGATTGCGAAACAAAAGATGCCACCTGTGATGTTCCTCCTGCCGTGAGAGGTTTATTGATGTATCTTGACCCTGCAAAACCGCATAGCGTTACGATAAACGGCGGTTCTACCAATCTATTCGAAGGGACGATCTACGGACCGAACACAACCTTCAAAATCAACGGTAATTCGGCCACAGATTCCTTTAAAACCCAGATCATTGGCAGTTATATCTACATTTCGGGCAGCAGTATGTTGAAGATGAATCTTAATGGTGCCGAAATGTACTGGGATGATTCTTCCATTGATTTGCTCGAATAAGTTTTTATGGCATATGATTAAAACTCCCTGAAGACTGCTCTTCAGGGAGTTTTTGTTAGGGTCTTATTTGTGCTGCTTGGTTTTTGCTGGTGGTTCAACATCCAGGCGGTAGCCCACTCCGCGGATGGTTTTAATATACCTGGGGTGGCGCGGGTTGTCTTCAATGGCCTGACGCAGCCAGCTCATGTGAACGTCGAGCGACCGTGTATCAGCAGTGTAGTCAGTCTCCCAGGCTTCGCGGAACATGGCTTCACGTTCCACCACCTCGCCAGGGTGTTCCATCAAGATTCGCAGTAAGGTGACCAGGCGCGGGGTCAACTGCACCTGTTTTGTGTCGCAAATCGCACGTTTTTGGGTTACATCCAGTGTGATCGGTCCGGCGGTGAGCCCGCCGTCATTCTGAATCGGAAGCAGATGTTTGATGCGGTTAATCAGCTTCTGCATTGTGAAGGGGAGGACTAACACCGAATCAGCGCCATAGTTATCATTGGGATCGCTGTTTGGATCAATAACGAGAATAACCGGCAGAGAGGATTTCTTTTCATGCAATGCCTGGCAGATGCGTTTGCCGCTGGTGCGCATTGAAGAGGCATCAACCACCACCAGGTCAGGGATTACAGACTCAAGATGATTTAATGCCGCACTGCCACTGGGCACACTTTCAACAAGATAGCCCTTCTTGGTCAACCCTGCAGCAAAAGAGGGGTGGTCTGTGCGTTTTCCTTCAATTAACAAAATTCTTGACTTCAACAAAGTTTACGACCCGTTTTTATAAGATGTCAGTCTAACTCGAATACTTCTTAGAATATTGAATTCAACAATAAATGAACCACTGTATTATTCAATTTTCTGATACTTTCTTAATTGCACACCTGTGGTACGATGGGCAGGCGGCAATGTGAAACGTACCGTAATTTTATACCCGCCTTTTGTTAGTGCAATTATACACTAAACTTAAAAAAAGCAAGATAAAAAGTCAACTTTTCTTAAGAAATCATTTTTCAGAATGACTTCTCGTTGCACCTCATTATTCCGCGTGTTAGAATAACACAGGGGATAGTGATGAATTTTTATGGAGGCTGGAATGACTCAAATGGTTGAGGTCACAATCGATAGCGTGCGGGTGAGCCTGACCAATCAGCAGCGGATTGTCATGCTGCGGGAGGTGGGTCAGGAGCGCTTTCTGCCGATATGGATTGGACCATATGAAGCTGAAGCAATCACGATTTCCCTGCAAGAAATTGAGGTTGCGCGCCCACAGACCCACGATCTCATCATTCAAATGCTTACCAAACTAAACGGCAGGCTGTTGCGCGTTGAGGTTGTCGCTCTTAAAGGTGATGTTTTTTATGGTAATCTGGTTGTGGAGATGAATCATCAAATATACAATGTGGATGCTCGCCCTTCCGATTCCATAGCGCTTGCAGTCAGGGCTCATGTTCCAATTCTGGTGGCTTCAGAAATTCTTAACGAAGCCGGGATAACGCCGGAGCTGGATATCCAGGCAGAGATATTGAATGAATCTGAACCCGACCGGCAAAAGAGCGCCGAAGAAGAGGCTGAAGAAACCAAAAAACGCCTTTCAGTATTTGAGGATTTTCTCCAGAATGTAAAACTGGATGACCTGACCAAAAGAGACAGCGAAAATGATCAGCCTGATGAGGATAATGATCAGGGGTTCGATGAAGATCACAAACCTGAAGATTAAAATTTTATAGAGGCTTTCAAATGGGTAATTTTGCGCCTTACGAAGACGAATCATCTACGGTGATCCAATCGCAGCCCAACAGCCGCGAAGCTGAAGAAGCTGTGCTTGGATCGATTCTAATCAACCCGGAATCGTATCATGAGATTTCGGAGATCCTGCGGCCGGATGATTTCTATATCATCCGTAACCAATGGATCTTTGAGGTTTTCATCCGCCTGTTCGAAAAGCGCATTCCAATAGATATCCTTACCGTCAGCGAGATGCTTCAAGAACAAAATCGTCTGGCTGAAGTTGGCGGGCAGGCGTATTTGCTGGCTCTGGTTAACCAGACCCCGACTTCACTGCATGCCGAAGCTTATGCCCGTATTGTGGAACAAAATGCCATCCGCCGCCGAATGCTGGCTTCAGCAAACGAAATGGCTAAACTGGCTTACAACCAGGAAAAATCGATCGATACGATCTTAAGTGATGCTGAAAAATCAGTTTTCAGTCTCAGTTCGCGCCGGGTACGCCATGATCTGGAGCCGATTCAGGTGGTTGTCAGTGAATACTACGATCACGTGGATGAGCTTTCAAAACGTGATGATGAAATCTTCGGTGTTCCCACAGGGTTGACAGATCTCGATCGTCTACTGGGTGGTTTACAGCCATCTGACCTGCTGATTATCGCTGGCCGACCGGGTTCTGGTAAAACTGGTTTCTTGCTATCGGTGGCAAAAAACGCTGCCCAGAAACACAAAAAGAACGTGGCGATCTTTTCATTGGAAATGTCTAACGAACAACTGGTTCAGCGTCTAATCGCGCAAGAAACACGAATTGATACCCAGCGTCTGCGCACCGGCAAGCTGCGCGATGAGGAATGGTCGGTTTTCACCCAGGCCACCGAAGTCTTGAGTGACGCTCATATCTGGCTGGATGACACCCCGGCGATCACCCCGCTGGCTCTCAGCACGAAATGCCGCCGCCTGGCAATGGAACACCAGCTCGATCTGATCATCGTTGATTATTTACAGCTCATGGGCAGTGATTCGCGCACAGAGAACCGCGTTCAAGAAGTTTCTGCAATTTCTAGAAGTCTCAAAGTTCTTGCGCGCGATTTAAAGGTTCCCGTTCTGGCTGCGGCCCAGCTTTCTCGTGCGGTCGAGCAGCGCGAGGGGAAGAAACCAATTCTCTCCGACCTGAGAGAATCAGGCAGCTTGGAGCAGGATGCAGATATTGTCATGTTCATTCATCGGCCTAACGCTGATGACAAAGATAACCCGCGTAGAAATATTGCAGAACTGATCGTGGCCAAGCACAGAAATGGTCCGACCCATTCGGGCATCGAACTTGTATTCCTGGAAAATCTGGCAAAATTTGAGAATGCCTTAAAATTGGAAGACGAACCTGCTCGAAAGAAAAAGTAATCAATGCCAATGTCACTGTTCAAAGGGTTTTCAGCTAAAGAAAACGACTCAATTCCAGTTCCGGCTGCTTTCTTTACCGATCTGCTGCCGCAGATCGAGCATCTTGGGGAGTTGCGCATATCGCTATATGCGTTCTGGAATCTCCACACTCAGGCGAAAGAACCCAGATACTTGCTCCATTCCGATATCCTTCACGATGCAAACCTGGTACAGCTGTTTGGAAGTACCCGCAGTGAGCAAGAGGAAAACCTGCAAGATGCACTTGACCGTGCCTGTCTGCGCGGAACTTTGTTGAAAGCTCAGATGGATGGTGAAACTTATTATTTCATCAATTCCCCGCGTGGAAAGGCTGCCAGAGATGGCCTGATGGCAGGCGCATGGAAAACCAGCCAGGATGATCATGTTCCAGCTCGCCTGGCAGCAGCTCGCCCCAGTATTTTTGCACTTTATGAACAAAACATCGGGCCATTAACCCCGATCCTTTCGCAAATGCTTCAAGAGGCTGAAGATACTTATCCAGCTGATTGGATCGAAGAGGCAGTCAAAATCGCGGTCACTCGAAACGCGCGCAACTGGAATTATGTAGAAGCAATTCTAAAGTCATGGAAAGAGAAAGGTCGCAATGAAACCGATCGGAGAGCCGGTAAGGAAGATCGCAAGCGGGATAGTGAAGGAAAATATGCCGACTTCATCAAACACTAGATCAGAAACCAATACAAACGAGGTGTGTCCGATTTGTGGCGGTGTGGGATATCTGCGCCGTGATCTGCCGGTAAGTCACCCTGATTTTGGAAAACTCACACCTTGCATTTGTAAGCAGAATGAAACGAATCGCGCTGCCAGAGAAAAGCTCTTCCGCATGAGCAATCTGGAAGCGTTCAAGGAAATGACCTTCAATTCATTTTCGGTACAGGGCAGACTGGGCTTGGCTGATGAGCAAATTCGATCGCTGCAATATGCGCTGAGCCAGGCTCAACAATTTGCCGGCTCACCTCGAGGATGGCTGGTATTAATGGGGTCTTATGGCTGCGGCAAGACGCATTTGGCAGCGGCTGTTGCCAACACCTGTGTTGAATTTGGAATGAATACGATCTTCCTCACTGTTCCAGACTTGCTTGATTGGCTGCGATTCTCTTACGACGCCCCTGATACATCCTTTGAAGAACGTTTTGACGAGCTGCGTAATGCCGGTTTGCTGGTGTTAGACGACCTGGGTGCTCAAAATTCTACCAAATGGGCCGGAGAAAAATTGTTTCAGATTGTTGATTACCGCTATGCCCGAAAATTGCCCACGGTCGTGACGACAAATCTCGATCTGGAAGAGCTTGATGACCGCATCCGTTCTCGCCTGCAAGACCCAGATCTGGTAACGCGTGTTCGTATTACTGCTCCTGATTACCGTTCGCCGATCAAAGATAAGCGCGACCCGCTACTTTACCAGCTTCAGCTGCTCAGTGACCGTTCATTTGGAAATTTCAGTCTGCGCGAACCAGAAGGGCTGTCTCCTGAAATTCAGTTGAATCTCGAAAAAGTCTTCAGGCTAGCTCAGGAATTTGCCGAGCATCCGCGCGGCTGGCTGGTAATGACTGGAACGTATGGTTGTGGGAAAACTCACCTGGCAGCAGCCATTGGCAATTACCGCAAAGGAATGGGCGACGATCCTATCTTCGTGGTTGTTCCTGATTTACTGGATCATCTAAGGGCGACTTTCAGCCCTTCCAGCACAACCTCTTACGATGAACTTTTCAACCGCGTGAGGTCTGCTCCTATTCTTATCCTTGATGATCTTGGAACACAAAGTGCCACTCCGTGGGCACGTGAAAAACTTTATCAGATTTTCAACGAGCGCTACAATGCCAAGCTGCCGACGGTGATCACCATGTCGTCAAACATTGAAGATCTCGATGCGCGCATACGCAGCCGCATGCTCGATTCTCGGTTATGCACCATTTTTGAAATCCTGGCTCCGTCTTACCGCAGCGGCCCGGTCAAACCCGTCCGTAAAACCAAACGCTAGATAGTCACAACCGAATACAAGAAATCAAATAACCAGGATTGTGTTTTCGAACAGCCTTAAGCCTATTCAGCGGGAGATACCTCTGAAGTGCAGTATGGGCAGCGTGTGGCTTTTTTGGCTATCGCCGACAGGCAATGCGGACACTCGCGCGTGGTGACTTCCTCCACAGCCTCCTGCTTTTTTGTGAGGCGGTTGATCGCTCGGATCATGAGGAAGATCACAAATGCCAGGATGATGAAATCAAGAATGTTGTTGATGAATAAACCATAGTTTAAAGTGGGAGCGCCTGCGTTTTGAGCATCAACCAGGCTGGCGTATTTTTTACCGGTCAGGCTGATAAACAGGTTGCTGAAATTTACTCTGCCCAGCAGCAATCCCAGCGGCGGCATGATGATGTCATTCACCAGAGAAGATACGATTTTACCGAATGCACCACCGATGATAACACCCACAGCCAGATCGACGACGTTTCCGCGAAGCGCGAATTTTTTAAATTCCTCCAGCATTTTTTCTCCTTTCACTCGTTTCCTTTTGCATATAAATCCAATGTACTGAATATCTCACATGAAGTCAATTCCTTTATAAATTCCATTGTCACCGTAGTAGTGCGTGATAGAATTACCCGATGATTTTTCGGATTCGAAAACTGATTCAGTATTATCCGCGGCAATTCTGGTTAATCAACATTGTGATGATGTTGGCCTGGCTGTTCCACAGTCTAATGTGGTCATATCTGATGTTATTCATCAGCCAACGGCTGGAATTGCCGCTCTCAGAAGTTTCAGGCTTAATGATGGTCAACGCCGCCACTGGAATGATCACCACTTTCCTTGGCGGCGCTATCGCTGATCGATTTGGGCGCAAGGGAGTGATGTTTTTTTCACTTCTGTTTTGCGGGGTTGGGTGGTTTTTCTTTCAGATGGCCGGAACGCTGCCAGTATTTGCCCTGCTGATGGCCATCACAGGGGCGACGACTCCACTTTATCGACTCGCAGCCGATTCGATGATCTCTGACCTGATTACGCCAGAGAAGCGCCTGGATGCTTATTCACAATTGCGCATGGGGAACAATATCGGCGTGGCTGTTGGACCTGCGATCGGCGGGTACCTGGCCTCCGTCTCGTATGATATCGCTTTCACCGTGATTGGGGTGGGTTTGGCGGTGATCGGGTTGATGGTTGCTTTTCTGGCTTCTGAAACCCGACCTCAAGCCTTACCCGGTAATCAAATGCAGGCGAAGATAAGTGGTGGATACTCCAGGATCTTCAAAGATAAAATCTTCATCACCATCATCGTGGCATTTACTTTTAGCCGAATCTGCACATCTACCCTCTGGCTGATGCTGGCAGCTTACTCAAAACAAAATTTTGGCCTTTCTGAGAGTATATACGGTTACATCCCTGCAACGAATGCGCTCATGGTAATTTTTCTGCAGATGTTGGTTACCCGGCAGGTAAACCGAAGTAAACCAGTGTACGCAATGGCATTAGGCGCATTGATCTACGCCGTTTCCATTTTCAGCGTGGCTTTTGCTGAAGGTTTCTGGGGGTTCTGGCTGTGCATGGTGGCTGCAACCGTGGGTGAGATGATCCTGGTACCCACTACCACAACGTATACGTCGCGCCTCGCGCCTGCCGACATGCGCGCTCGATATATGAGCATCTATACCCTTTCCACAGGGATCGGCACAGGTGTTGGTCCGTGGCTGGGGGGATTAATGGAGAAGACCTTCAATTCACAATCGATGTGGTATGCCGCCGGTGCGGTTGGCTTTGCCGGGTTCCTGGTATTTCTGCTTGTCATCAGGTTAAGCCGCCGGGTGCTGCTTGAAAAAGCTGCAGATTTTTCAGGTGCAAATTGAGAAGACTGATCATCCGCCTTAACAGTGTGATCAAAGAGTATCCTCTACAGTTCTGGCTGCTCTTCATCGGCATGTTGATCAGCACGATTGGTTCTTCGATGATCTGGCCGTTTCTCATGCTGTATGTTTCTAAGACACTCGACATTGCATTAACCCAGGCAGCCACATTGATGACGATCAATGCCGTCATGGGGTTGATTTTTTCATTCATCGCCGGTCCAATCATTGATCGGGTGGGTCGAAAATGGGTCATGGTTATCAGTCTGGTGGGCAATGGGTTGATGTACTTATTGTTGAGCCACGCACAGTCATACGCTGAATTTGCGGTGGCTCAGGGGTTAATGGGGGCATTGAATCCACTATACCGGGTGGGTGCAGATGCTATGATGGCTGATCTGATTCCGCAAGAAAAACGGGCTGGAGCGTATTCAATCATGCGCATGAGCAACAACACCGGTGTTGCGATCGGGCCAACGATTGGAGGATTTGTCGCGTCACAATCTTATACCCTGGCATTCTACTGTGCAGCCGCTGGGCTGGCATTTTATGGTCTTTTGATAGGGCTTAAGGCCAAAGAAACTTTGCCGAAGGTTGAGACCGCAACCGCCAAAAGAAACCTGTTCGATGGATATGGTCAGATATTCAGGCATCGCGAATTCATTGGTTTCACCCTTGGGTTCACTTTAACTTCCATGCTCGCTTCTATGGTATGGACGCTGCTCTCGGTCTACACCAATAAGAATTATGGAATTCCTGAAAGTTTATATGGTTTCATCCCTACCACGAACGCGATCATGGTCGTTGCGCTGCAGTATCTTGTCACTATGGTCACCCGGCGATTCAAGTCTCTTCCGGTAATGGTTGTGGGCACAGTCTTCTATGCGATTTCGACAGCGCTGGTGGCGTGCTTCTCAGGATTTTGGGGGTTCTGGTTCTGCATGGTGGTGATGACAATCGGAGAATTGATCATCAGCCCTACGGCAACGACCTACACTGCCAATCTTGCGCCGACAGACATGCGCGGGCGCTATATGAGCATTTACGGCCTTACCTGGAGTATTGCAAGCGGGATCGCGCCGGTCTTTGGCGGAGCGTTGAATGATCATCTGGGACCGCGCTGGATCTGGATTGGGGGCGGGATGATCGGCGTGATCAGCGTACTTGTTTTCATGTATCTTTCGCATCAGTATAGTCGCAATGAAGTTGTACCTGGTATTGAATCAAAGAAACCCCTCTCTCTGTAAGATGGGTTTGGGTTGCGAATAGCCATCGGAATTTGTATAATATAAGATACGATGAAAACGCTGCGATTAATTGTGATTATTCTCATGATTGCGGGAGCGCTGCTGGCGATCACACATGACACCAGAGCGCAATCTTCAGATTCGATTTATATTTCTGAAACGGGCCACTGGATTTGGGGAGAATTTCTGCGCATGTATAACAGCGTTTCTGATCCGCTGCTTTTCTTTGGTTATCCGATTACGGATGATTTTACCGACCCAATCACCGGGCAGCGGGTACAGTATTTCCAAAAAGCTCGTTTTGATCTGGTGGATACTGATCAAGGGCCGCAAATTCAAATTGCACCGCTGGGTCAGTTCCTTCATGAATCTGGAGCAGTTTTAGCTGACATCCCCACAGATGGACCAACCTGTCGGATGTTCGACAGTGGTTTTTCAATTTGCTATGCTTTCCTCCAGTTCTACGATTCTCATGATGGCGCGAACCGCTTCGGAAATCCGATCTCGAATGTTGAGATTATTGACGGACGTTATATTCAATACTTTGATTATGCGCGCATGGAATGGTGGCCAGAGCGACCATCAGGCGAACGGGTGGTGTTGACTGATCTTGGCCGCATTTACTTTGATAAAGTTGTTGCCAATCCCGAGTTGCTGAAATCCAGTCCCCCGGCTAATATCGCGGGGAACCTCTTGAATCCTCAAGTTCGCGTTTTTGTTCTGAAGGCTTTGATTGGCGCAGGTGAGCAGCAGACGGTCTACGTGGTGGTGCAAGACCAGTATCTAAGGCCGGTGGAAAATGCGGAAGTGGGTGTATCTCTGTACTTCCCCGACGGCTCAAAGGAGTTCTACCGGCTTCCAGAGACGAGTGAATATGGGATCAGCCAGTTCTCATTCACCACCCCGCAGCTCGCGGTGCAATCAGTCATTAATCTCAAAGCTGAAATTAACATTCGCGGGGAATTCGCTGTTGGTAAATCCTGGTTCAGGTTATGGTGGTAAAGCTATAATTCACACATAGCCATGTTTCCCGGTAAAAGAACCGGGATTTTTCTTGTCTGAGAGCTTTTCATCAAAAATCACCCCTTACAGGGTGGGTGTAAGGGGTGAGTCATTTTAATTGAGGCTGCGACTTTTTAATTCCGTATAGAGTTTTTGGTAATCGGCCTTGTTTGGCGGGTTGAGAACAATGATTTGGTTGATGGTGGAGAGAGCGCCCTCGAGGTTTTCCTCATTGAGCATTTTCTCCGCAAGCGCATCCAGTTTTTCAACCGCTTTTGGCAGTTGATCGCGAGCGATGAAATACCCGGTCATTCTTTTTTGAATATCTACATTATCTGGTCGTTCTTTTAATAAATCATCGAGAAACTTTTCCGCTGCCTGTGATTGATCCTCGGCATCTAAAAGTTTGAGATAGGCATCTAATTCGTTCATCGCGGCTGCAGTTAAGCCCAGTCGAATATATAGATCCACCAGCATCGTGCGCGGAGAAGGTTCCATTGGCTGCAGACTGCGCAATTGTTCGAATACCTTGATGGCTTCCTTCCAATCCAGGCTCTGCAATTCAATGTCTGCCAGTTTGTTGAGGATTTTCACTGACCAATCGCGCGCAGTGTTTGACTGGTGCGAGAGAGATAATGCCGAGGTATAGGTTTGCCGGGCTTGATCCAGTTCACCCAGCAGGTAGTATACGTTTGCCAGATCCATATACTGTTGTATGGCATCGTCGTTCCGTCCAATGGATTTCAACAAATTAATCAAACTATGGCGCACGGTAATATCCATCGATGCCAGCTTCGTCACCCGCGATAGCAGGCGGATGGCCTGCGCGGTTTCTCCACGGATCGTGTATAAACGAGAAACCTGGAGGAATTTTTCAACAGCTTCGGCAATGCGTCCTTCAGCGATGAGGATTTCACCGATCTGAATATGAAGAGGCAGGTAGGTTGGGGCGTAGACGAGTGCCCGATAGGCTTCTTCCATGGCGGTGCGAAGTTTTCCTTCAGCGGCCAGTTTTTTGATTTCAGCCAGAGATTCGATGACTTGACTGCTGGATGATTCCATTAACATTTCAGCCAGCGGCATTGGCGGGTTCCCGGCGGGCTGCGGAGGAAGCTGCGAACGCGCTGCTTTAAGATAGGCGCGCCAGTCTGTTCGCGTGAGCTGGCTGTTGATCACATTGCATAAATTGAGCAGATCTTTTTCTTGGGTCACCTGTAAACTGGATTCGAAAATCGGGTCATAGAGCTGCATCAACTCTTCAGATTCCTGGGCTGGAACGGTCGTTGCATCAGCCAGCTTTAGCGCCTGAAGAAAATTAATCGAAGCTTCTTTTAGTTGACCTGTTTGCTGGTAAATACTGCCAATTAACAAGTAAGAGGCCAACGCGTACGCCGGGTTACGCACTGAACGCTGCAAGTATTTCAGGGCTTTTTGTGGATCATTTTCACGAATCAGCAGGGCGATGAGATAATAAGCCGCTGATTGATTAAGCCCCAGATCAACGGCGCGCTGCAATTCCTCTGCTGAACGATCGTCCTGGCCGGAGGTTTGCAAGTCAATGGCCTGACTGAGGTGAAGCTGGATGCGTTTACGGTCTGCCTGCTCGGCAGACAGCTCCCCTGTGCCGCGGGTAAGCACGTGCATACCACGCCGTTGATTTTTTGCACCAGACCCAGATTCATCTGATTGTTCAAACAACAAACCGGCCAATTCTTTCAACGCGGTTAGTTTCGCTTCAATAAATGGATCATAATTCACCACTGGCTCCGCATTGGCCGGTGCCATTTCCATTTCACGCACCTGGGCCATGCGCACCGCTCCGGTGCTTCCCTTTTTTCGTTCAGGGAGGGGCAGTCTCTCTCCAGCTTTTAATTTGGCAATCGCATCCCGCGCAGCAGAAGATTGCGGGTTTAGCTGCTGGGCGTATGATACCACCTGCATCGCTCTGACGGGATCTCCGGCATTTTGAATGATGGCGGCAAGGGCAATAAACTCCGCTACTGCATCATCTTTCTTCCCAAGTTTGTCAAATATCTTTGCCAGGCGGGTGTGGGCCGTCTGAGATAGTGGATCAAGACGGATGGCATCATAATAACTGTTGACCGCGCGATCGATGTCGTGTGATTTCAACTGAAGTTCAGCGGATTGTATATAACACGTAATTGCATCCTGCAGCATCCCTACACGTTCATAAATACGTGCGATGCGTTCGAAAGGCATGGGATCGTTGGGATCTTGTAAGGTCAGCCTTTGATAAATGCGTAAAGCCTCTTCGTATTTTTTTAACTGAAAAAAAGCCAGACCAAGGCCAGCCAATCCCAGTGGGTCATCAGGGTTTTCAGAAAGCGCTTGGGTATATGCTTCCACCGCTGAAGACCAGTCCTGGTCCCAGATGGCGGAATGACCCTTTTCCATGAGTGATTGAAAATTAGCCGTGTCGTTGGTCATAAATCAAGACATTCAATTATTCTGTAATCACCTGCATACTCCCCCAGTTTACACCACTTCTGGCTTCAGTAAGGAGAGGAATATCAAGTTTGTAAGCATTTGCCATAACGCTGCTGACAAGTTTTACGGTTGGTTTTAATTCGTCAACAGGAACTTCAAGCACCAGCTCATCGTGAACTTGTAACAGCATTTTAGCATTTAATTTGCTTTTTGCTAAAGCTGCATGAAGTTGAATCATTGCAATTTTCATGATATCGGCTGCAGTTCCCTGAATAGGTGCATTGATTGCTTCACGCTCCTCGCGGTTACGAATCTGTACGTTTGCCGGATGGGCCAGATTTGGAAAATATCTGCGTCTTCCCAGCATCGTTTCTACGTAACCCTGCCTGGCTGCTAAAACGCGGATATTATCGAGGTATCTCTTGACACCGGGGAAGTGCTCGAAATAATCTTTGACAAAATTCTCGGCTTCTGCCAGTGTCAGGTCGGTTGACCTGCTGAGGCCGAAAGCACTCATGCCATAGATTAACCCAAAGTTGATGGCTTTGGCATGCCGGCGTTGTTCCTTGGTCACTTCAGAAAGTGGGACGTCATAGATGGCTGCTGCAGTGGCGGCATGAATATCCTGCCCTTCGCGAAAAGCCTGGAGCATGGCTTCATCCTGGGCCATATGGGCGACAATGCGCAGTTCGATCTGAGAGTAATCAACCGATAACAGGGTGTTTCCTGGTGAAGCGACGAAGCCAAAGCGTACCTGCCGGCCGGTTTCAGTACGGGTGGGAATGTTCTGCAGGTTGGGGTCTGAAGAGGCTAACCTGCCGGTCACGGATCCAGTCTGACTGAAGTTGGTATGAACGCGTTGTGTGCGAGGATTAATCTGCAGCGGTAGGGCGTCCAGGTAGGTGGATTTTAACTTCGAAAGTTCGCGATATTCTAATAATTGATCAACCACCGGGTGTTTACCAGAGAGTTCATCCAATACCGCAGCGGATGTGGAGAAGTGTCCGCTGGAAGTTTTCTTGTTCCGATCTGGTGGTTCGAGTTTGAGCGTTTCGAACAGCACGCGTGAGAGCTGCTGGGTGGAATTCAAGTTAAAAGAATAACCCACTGATTGCCATACTTCCGCTTCGATTTGCTTTAACCTGATGCCAACCTCATCGCTGAATTTTTTAAAAAATTCCTTGTCGAGGGAGATTCCCTCCCTTTCCATACTCATTAACACTGGCAGAAGTGGCATTTCGATCTCTTCGAAGATACGAGTGCAATTCTGCTCGGCCATCTTTTTTTCAAGCACAGGTACAAGCCTCAATGTCACCTCGGCATCGGCTGCTGCATACGGCGCAGCCGAAGCGATCGATACCTGCTGCATACCGATCTGATTCTTTCCCCTGCCAATCAATTCCTCGATATGGGTCATACTGATGTTGAGCAGTGAATCTGCCATGTCTTTAAGACCCAGGTTGTGTGAAGCCGGGTCTATCAGCCAGCCCGCGATCATTGTGTCGAAGGATATTGGAAATATATCCAGTCCATAATTGCCAAGAACCAATGCATCATACTTGATGTTGTGACCAACCTTCATAATTTTTGGGTTGGTCATTGCCGGGGTAAGGGCATCGATTACTATTTTGATAGGAAGCTGGGTGGAACCGTTTTGGTGCCCTACCGGTATGTAATATCCCTCGCCTTCTTTGACCGCGAGAGAAATTCCCACCAGTTCTGCGCGCAGCGGATCAACCGCTGTGGTTTCAGTATCCAGGGCGATACGAGGATACGATTCGAGCGTCTTTTGCAGGTCGGCCAGTTTCTCATGGGTATCGATGATTTTTACATCTAACGAGTAAGTTGAGGGTAGCCCCACTTCCTTGATCTCCTCACCAAAGAGAGAAAGCTGTGGTGTCGTTTGAGTGATGAGAGGGGCCGAGATCATTCTCAGGCGTGGAATCAGGGTGCGAAAATCCAGTTCTCTGAACAGGGCTTCCACTGCAGGAATATTGATATGGTCTGTACGTGCTTCATCTAAAGTAAGCCTGATGCCAACATCCGTTCTAATCCGGGCCAGATCGCGGCTCATATAAGCTGAATCCTTACCGGCAGACAGCTTTTCGCCGACTTTTCCCGGTATTTCATTTATGTGAGCATAGATTTCATCCAGGGTCGGATATTTTTCAAGCAAAGTTACGGCGGTTTTAGGGCCAATCCCTGCAACACCAGGAATATTATCGGATGAATCTCCAACCAATGCTTTGTAATCAACCACCTGGCCAGGTTCAACCCCCAGGTGGGCTTTAACATCAGCAGGGCTGTAATTCTTTGACTCTGACAGTTTCGAGCCGGGCAGACTGACCAGAATGCGGTCATTCACCAGCTGTAACAGGTCACGGTCACCGGTGATAATTTTGACCCCCAGCCCCTGTTTCACCGCCTGACAGGCGATCGTGCCCAGCACGTCATCTGCTTCGACCCCTTCTTTTTCGAGGCGCGGCAGATGGAAGGCGTCAATCATTTGCCTGATCCGTTCAATTTGTGGGCGCAGATCATCGGGCATTTTTGCCCGTGTGGCTTTATATTCAGGGTAAAGATCATTTCTGAAGGTCTTGCCGGTATCGAACGCCACGGCCAGATATTCTGGCTTTTCTTGTTCTAGAAGACGCATCAACACATTGGCAAACCCAAAAATCCCGGCTGTCGGTTCCCCTGAACGACTCTGCATGCGATCGCTCATCCCGGCTGTGATGGCAAAGTAGGTGCGGTATGCCAGTGCGTGTCCGTCGATTAAATACAGTGTAGGAGGCATGTGTTTTTTCCTATTGGATGGTTGCTTAAGTTGATGAACCCTGTTGAGCAGAGCGGGTGCGTTTAATGAAATCGTTGATCAGTGAATTTGAGGGAGCTTGTGAACCGCTCATGATCAGATAACCCGGAGCCCAGAAATCATTCTGATCGTTGGTTTTCAACAATTCAGTGAAATTGGTGTAGAGATGGGAGGTTGTCCTGCGCCGAATTTCATTAACAGCTTCTACGGGGCTGGTACTGGCAGGCAAAGAAACCTGCCACATCATGAACAACGGTCTTATGGAAAGGCTGGTAACCCGCCATCCATTCGCAATATGAAGCTGCGGGAGAATAAAACCCAGGCGGTCTGAGATGTCTCGCGCTAAGAATTGGTCTGGGTTGTTTGGAATCAGCACACAATAATAATCGAACCGCACGCTCATCACTCCCAATGGAGCCGTTCCAGGCAGAGACTCTTCCGGTTCCGGGGGATATTCCTCTGAAGCTGGGGGTTCACTGGCGGTGATTTCTGATACTTCTTCGTTCACTTCCTCAGAAGTGGGTAAGGGCGGCAATGGCGGAGGAAGAGTATCGGAAATCGATTCCAAAGGCTCTACATCAATGGAAGTTGATCCTTCAATCACCTCATCGCCCACAAGCGTAATCGGGATCCAATCTTCAGCGCTGGAAGGCTGAATAGGAGGTGGACCTTCACTGATGATTTCATCTTCAGCTTCCGTGCTGGTTGCTGCTTCTGGATCAGGCGGTGGCATATTTTCGAGCAGGTTGTTGAGATTGTTTAATTCTGATTCACTAAGAAAATCAGATAAATCTGCAGGTTCTCTATCTTCCTGCGAAAAATCCTCATCGAAAGGCAAGCCTTCGTTTTCATCTAGAGGTGCTTTGACGTTGACGATTTCGTCCAGAATGATATCCATTTCACGCTGTGAGAAGGGTTTTTGTAAAACCAGTTGTGAGGAGGGGTAAATTACATCTTCGTTTGTCTCAGAACTGCTCTGGGTGGACAATCGAATCATGCGGGCATCTGGAAGAATATCCACCAGATCGTCGAGGAAGGATGGAAGATGGATTTCGAGGCTTTCCTCGTCGAGGATCACGGCATCCACTTTTCTCCCTGCCGCTGTACTGAGAGCATCATCTTCAGTTTCAGCAGCATAAATACGAAAATCACCTCTCATTTCGATATGAGATGTGATCTGCCTGATCAGCTCCTGGTCAGATGAGATGAGTAAGATCGTCTTCTGCATATAAAAAGTGTATCACGTGCTAAAACCACACGCAAGCGAATAGATTTTAATCCTCAAAAATACTCCACAAGCATGGGAAGGTGTGGCATAATCATTTTCAACTTGAATCGAGGTAATCATGGAATTCAATCAGATTTGCATTATCGGGCTTGGTTATATCGGGTTGCCAACGGCGAGCACTTTCGCTAGCCATGGTTTGAAGGTCATCGGTGTCGACCGTAATCAAGAAGTTGTCAAGAGCTTGAAGAACGGAAAAGTGCATATTTATGAACCAGGATTGGGGGAGATCGTAGAAAAAGTTCTCCGTGAAGGTATGCTTCGAGTTTCAGATAAGCCGGTTGAGGCAGATGCTTTTATCATCGCCGTTCCCACCCCGTTCTACGATGATAAGAAGGCTGATTTGAGTTACGTTCGTTCTGCCGCCGAATCTGTGGTTCCAGTGCTGCGAAAAGGCAACCTGGTTGTGCTCGAATCCACCTCTCCACCGTTGACCACCCGCGATATTGTAAAACCAATCCTTGAAAAGTCGGGTTTGAAGGCTGGTGAAGATTTTAAACTGGTATATTCGCCAGAACGTGTGTTGCCGGGTCAGATATTAAAAGAACTCGTTGAGAATGCGCGCGTGATCGGAGGAATCGATCAAGCTTCTGCTGAAGCCGGACGTGACCTTTATTCCATTTTTGTTAAAGGCGATATTGTACTGACGGATGCCACCACTTCAGAAATGGTCAAATTGATGGAAAACACCTATCGTGATGTGAATATCGCCATCGCCAATGAGTTTTCAAGGCTGGCTGAACGCTTTGGCGTAGATGTGTGGGAAGCGATTTCGATTGCGAACCGTCACCCCCGGGTAAAAATTCTAAATCCAGGTCCTGGTGTTGGTGGGCATTGCATCAGTGTTGACCCCTGGTTTTTGGTGGAGTCTGCTCCTGATCTTACACCGCTCATTCATACCGCCCGAAAGGTAAATGATTCACAGCCGGAATTTGTGGTTAAACTGTTTAAAGAAGTTATGGGCAGTATCAAAGGTAAACGGGTGGCCGTTTTAGGGTTAGCCTATAAGCCAGATGTGGATGACCTGCGTGAAAGTCCGGCTGTAGAAATTGCCCGTCATCTATCAGAAGAAGGTGTTCTGGTCACCGCATTTGAGCCGTTCAAGACCGATTTTCAAATTGAGAATGTGCGCATGGTAAAAACGCTTGAAGAAGGTTTAGAAAGTACAGACGCTGTTCTGTTGCTGGTTGCGCATACCCAATTCAAGAATCTTGATCCAGTCGTGGTTTCGGGCCACACAACAGCAAGGATCGTGATCGATACCGTGAATGTCTGGAATTTAGAAACCTGGCGAGCAGCCGGATTTAACATTGTAAGGCTGGGTGATCGTAAAAATCGAGTCGTATGAAAAAAGCGATACGAGTTCTTTCCATCTTTGGAACGCGCCCGGAGGCCGTAAAAATGGCGCCGGTGGTCAAAGCATTACAGGAAACGGCAGGTATTGTGTCGCGGGTATGCGTTACTGCACAACACCGCGAAATGCTCGATCAGGTTCTGACGCAATTCAAAATTAAACCTCATCATGATCTAAATCTGATGAGACCTGACCAATCTCTATCTGGCCTTACTGCAGAAATCTTAACCCATCTTGAACCGGTTTGGGCTTCAGAGCATCCTGATTGGGTGCTCGTTCAGGGTGATACCACCACTGTGATGACGGCATCTCTGGCGGCTTTTTACCGCGGCATCAAAGTTGGGCATGTCGAGGCGGGATTGCGTACCGGTGATAAACGGCAGCCTTTTCCAGAAGAAATCAACCGCCGGATTACTGGAGTGATCGCCGATTTGCATTTCGCCCCCACCGAATTCAACCGCCAAAATCTGCTGCGCGAAGGTATTCGTGACGAGTGTATTAAAGTAACGGGCAACACCGTAATCGATGCCCTGCAGCAGATCTCTCAGTTCCCTCCTCCGGCTCAGGTTGCAGATTGGCTGGACAGATGGGGGATTCAATCTGGTGAGAGGCGCCTGATCCTGGTTACGGCACATCGGCGCGAGAATTTTGGCGAACCGATCCGAAATATCTGTCAAGGGCTGCGTTTGCTGGCCGAGCGATACGGTGATTCCATTCGCATTCTTTACCCGGTTCACCTCAATCCAAATATCCAGGAACCTGTGTATGGTCTCTTAAAAAATATGGATCAGGTGATTTTGACCTCACCCGTGGATTACCTCTCGTTGGTTCACCTGATGAAAGCCTCTGTGATCGTATTGACGGATTCAGGAGGTATTCAAGAAGAAGCTACGGGTTTAGGCAAACCAACCCTGGTATTGCGGAATAAAACTGAAAGACCTGAAGGTGTGGAGGCGGGAGTATTGAAATTGGTTGGATCTGATCCCGATCTCATTTTGAATGAAGCTTCGCGCCTTTTGGATGATGAAAAGGCCTATATGGCTATGGCCCATGCGGTGAACCCGTTTGGAGACGGCCATGCAGCGGGCAGGATTGTTAAAGCTATTCTTGATTACCCGTGTTAACTGGCAGATTGATCAACCTGTTCAAGGATTGGAATGACCGCAGAAAACCATCGTATTTGCATCTTACCTCATAAACTGGGGTTAGGCGGGCCGGCTTCTTTTCAATCTTCCCTGATCCGCATCCTCATCGCGAGGGGCATTGCCGTTACCCATGATCCGCTTGACCCTGCGGTATCTGCAATTCTGTTGATCGGCGGTGCGCAACATCCACAGCGTGTATTCCGCGCCCAACGTTTGGGCGTCAGGGTAGTACAACGCCTGAACGGCATGAACTGGATCCATCGAAAAAAATTTACCGGGATCCGTCATTTTATCAAGGCAGAATATGGTAATTATCTGTTGTCGAGTATCAGGAGAAAAGCCGATCGCATCGTTTATCAGAGTGAATTTTCACGCAGCTGGTGGGACCGGGTCTACGGAAAACTCACTGTTCCACAAACAGTGATTCATAATGGGGTTGACCTTGATCAATTCTCTCCAATAAATCCACACCTGCCAACAGATCATTACAGGATATTAATGGTAGAAGGACATCTTGGCGGTGGTTATGAACAGGGATTAATTACTGGCGTTCAACTTGTGCGCTTGCTCAATCAACGCATGGATAAGCGGGTGGAGTTAATGGTCGTTGGCGATGTTCCACAGAGCTTGCGTAATCAGGTTGAGTCTATCGGTGAGAAGGTTAACTGGTGTGGGGTGGTGAAACGTGAGATGATCCCTGAAATTGACCGCTCGGCGCATCTACTTTTTTCATCTGATCTAAACGCTGCCTGTCCAAATTCGGTGATCGAAGCCATGGCCTGCGGGTTACCAGTGATTGCCTTTGATACGGGAGCGATGAAAGAGCTTGTCCCTCTGCAGGCAGGCCGGATTGCCAGGTACGGCGGGAACGTCTGGAATCTTGATCAGCCGGATATATATGCACTCGCTGATGCGGCACGCGAAGTTCTTATGGATCGAGATAAACTAAGTGTTGGGGCCCGACAGCAGGCGGAAAAAGCGCATGATGAACAAAAGGTGGCAGATCGTTATCTGGAAGTTCTACTTGGAGAATAATCTAGATTAACAGATGGGGGAAATCAAAAACAAGACTTTACGTCTTGTTCTGTTTTCTGTCGCGTAATAATTCAATTGCTGTACCCACTAAAATGATCAGCACCACTGTTGCCACAGCAATGACCACACCTGTGGCCTGTACATATTCAGGGGAAGATATGGCGGTTGGTGATGTGAGAGCATTGGTCTGTTCGCTTGCCACTGGGGTGGGGGTTGTTAGATATACAGAAGCATCTGGTTTGGGTCCGCTAAGGAAGATCGCAAGGATCAACACGGCAATAACCAGCAGGATGAGAAGTATGCGTCCTGCCCAGTTGGGATCTTTGGTTAAGGCTGCCCAGATGTTTTTTAGAAATGCTTTCATTGATTTCCTCTGTTATTCAGTAAGTTCCTTAATGATCGCGTTCGAGGCCTGAATATAACTGATTTGTTGACGAATCAATCCTTTGGATGCGTTACTTAATAATGGCCCCAGTGTGTTGATGACGTTGTTGGATGGAATCAGGCGGGCTGATTCTGCGATCGGGATCAAGATATTTGAAAGTCTTTGATCGCTCCAACCAGAAAGCACGGTTCTGCTTACCGGCAAAACCCCTGCCGCCTCACTCCATGCTTGATTAAATTCAGGGTCGGCCAGGTATTCCGCTAATTTTAAATGCGCGGTATATCTTTCAGACGATGTCTGAGGAAATGCCAGTACCCAACCATCAGCAAAGGTCATGATCTGATTTTCTACCACTGGCAATGAGGTGATGGTCAGATTATCTGGTTTTTCTCGAAGATACTGTGAAGACCAAACAATGGCGTAAGCCGCGCTTGAATCGATGAGTGCCTGCTGTGATTGGTCAAAGGTTGTATATTCGGTCAACCAATATGGGAAGACATTAGCGATCGTTCCATCTGCGATGATTTGAAAGCTGCGCTGTAGAGGGATTTCATCGAGCATGACATCTTCTTCTTCTCCGATGATCACCCCGCCAACCTGCTGATAGAGCAAAAGAGGGATGAGTGCCTCTGGGTCAGCTGCTGGAAAGGCAAGAATGGCCTGCTGCTGAAGAATATCACGCCAGTTCATTGGCGGATACCCGATTTGTAAAGGTTTGTATTCTAATACCAGTGCATTTCCTGCAAATGGCACCCCGTAATTGGCTTCCCGGGTCTTTCCCAAATCTCTGGCGTAAGGGAACAAATCTTCAAAATTAATTTCGAGATCTGCGGGTTCGAGAGGGATAAGTAACCCATTATGGGCTGCAGTCTCAAGGTCTGACCGCGATAAAATGACGATACCGGGCAAAATGGAAGGGGCAGCTGCGCTTGCCGTGGTTAATGAATCCAGCATCCCTCCAGAGCCGTTTTCCATTTTGATTCTCACGTTTACTGAAACGCCCGGATTATCAGCTCGAAACTTTTCGAGCTGTGCCCTGAGTAAATCACCGGCGGGTGTTCCACTGTTTGGGTCGAATTGTGGCGGAAGCCATATCGAAAGGACTTCTTCTGAACTCGGAGCTTGAGAAGGCACCGGTGTGGTCGAAAGAGCCAGGGTTGGTGCAGTTGTCACATTAATTGATGTGGTTGGCTCTCTGCTGGCATTCAAGAACGGAATATTTGTTAAAACCTTCTGGCAGCCTGATATTGATAAAACGATCAGGCCAATGGATAACACCGCCAGAGAAGCATATTTCTTGATCATTTTTTGCCAAATGAAACCGGGTTGGTTAACAATCTGACCATGAGGGTGATCATGTTTTGATAATCGGCCATGTTGATCATTTCTGATGGAGAATGAACATAACGGCAGGGGATCGATAAAGCACCCGAAGCGACGCCACTCCTTGCCATTTGAATCGAGCGCGCGTCTGTTGAACCAACATCCAGAATTTCAAGTTGATATGGTACCCTGACCTTTTTGGCGCCATCGACCATCCAGTTCACCACGCCCGGATCTGAAATAAAGTTAACATCGCGTACTTTGATTGCCGGGCCTTTGCCAAGTTCGCATTGCATTTTTGTTCCAAGGATATGGCTGGCAGGGGTAACATCTACCGCAAACCCAAGATCTGCGTCGATTCCAAAAGCGGCAGTCAGCGCGCCCCTTGATCCAACTTCTTCCTGCGTGCTGAACACAAAAATCAATTCATGAGGGGTTTGCTTGATTTGCTTTATGGTTTCAATTAATAATGCGCAGGCTGCGCGATTATCAAGTGCTTTAGAAACAATGTTTGCACCGTAATCATGAAATTCTCCCTCAAATACTGCCAGGTCGCCGATCCTTACAGGGCAATCTTTATCGCTTGTGGCTCCCACATCAATAAAGAACATCTCGAATTTTGGAATTCGTGTAATGTCTTCAGGTTTTTCATTGTTGATCACCCCGCGTGTGCCATTTAGAAACACAACCCGGCTGCCTGGCAAGAAACGAGGAAAAACGGTCCCGATATTGCTAAAACGCACGAGTCCATTCTTTTCAACATGACTTACAATGACCCCGATTTCATCCATATGGGCAGCAACCAGGATGCTCAATCCGTTTTTTGTTTTTTCACCAACTCGAACGATGAGGTTACCAAGAGTGTCAACCTGGATATTAGAAGCATAAGATTTTAACTCTTCGCGAATGACATTTCGGACAGCAGATTCGTATCCGGAAGGCCCGGCGGTTTGTGCGAATTTTCTGATTAATTCTTTCATTTTGATTCCTCTATCATGAAGGGTTTCATCTTTCTTCAGCCAGGATCGATCGATCGACGTTGTTCAGAATTGCTTCCAGCAGCGCAAGGGTATTTTCCCAGTCTTTGACTTTGGCGTGTAGGATTGGTGAATGCGCGTATCTTCCGGGAACGGAAATCGATACTGCCGGAACCCCGGTGCGAGTCAAATGAATGGCTCCAGCATCCGTTCCTCCTCCACCCGGCTGCCTGAACTGGTATGGGATATGATTTTCTTCGGCAATTTTTGTTAAAAACCGGATCAATCGTGGATCAGAAAGTGTTCCGGCATCTGCAACATAAATGGCCGGGCCGAATCCGAGCCGGCAGTTGTAACGCGAATTTTCAACATTGGCTTCGTACGCTGGAAAATCAAAGGCAGGGGTCGAATCAACCACGAAAGCCAGATCAGGATTGAAGTCATAAGCAGCCACACGCGCACCGCGCAGACCGATTTCTTCCTGAACGGTAAATGCAAACAGGATCTCCAAATGATCGGCTTTCTTTTTCGTCAATTCGATTAAGGATGCAACGCCAAGTCGGTCATCCAGAGCCTTTCCGAACAAACTGCCGCCGCTGTGTTGAAACCTGGTGGCAAAGGTGGCGAAATCTCCAATCTTCAGCCTGCCTGAATTGGCGGGGCTGACATCAATGCGTAAGCTTTCCATTGAAATTGGGTGGCGTGTTTCTTCAGCAATTGCCAGATGAATTGGTTTGGCACCAATCACTCCAGGAATGTGATCTTTGCCCGCAATGACTGGTTTGGCGGCCAGTTGTCTTTCATCCATCCCTCCAACAGGTTCAAAAGCAAATATTCCTTTGTCGTCCTCTTCTACCAGCATGAAGCCAACTTCATCCATATGGGCAGCAAACATCACGCGCAGGGCATTCTTGATAGATGCGTGTTTTACAGCAAGGACATTGCCCATCGCGTCGACCCTGTACTCATTGATATAAGGTTTGATCGATTCGATAACGATGTCACGCACCTCGTCCTCACAACCAGAAACACCAACGGCGTTGCTGAGCTTTTCGAGCAGGGCAATTTGGGCTTTGTTGATCTTTGGCCTGGATGTTAATGTCTTTTCGGATGTCATGATGATTTTCCTGAAAATATCGTTTCGAGAGCATTGGTCTCAAGGCCGGTGATGAACCTGGCGAGCAAACGCCCTGCTCTCATAATATCATTGATTGAAGCCATCTCAACCGGGGTGTGCATGTAGCGGATGGGGATGCCAATGACCATATTGGGAATTCCATCTGCTGTGATCTGCATAGCGATGGAATCCGTTCCTGAACTGCGGGGCATTGGCTCCATTGCATACGGCATGTCGATCTCTTCAGCGATTTTTTTAAATAGACGACTCAACGCAGGATGCACGTTTGAGCCGATGCCGATGGTAATTCCTTTTCCCATAGCGAAAGTCATGTGATTGTTTGAGCCAGGCCCTTTGGCGAAGGTCACATCCATGGCGATGGCGATATCTGGGCGAATTTTGTATGAAGATGTGGCTGCTCCTCGCAGGGTTCCCTCTTCTTGAACAGTGGCGACTGCCCAGACGTTCCATTGAAGGTTGTAATTCTTCAATTCCTCCAGACAAACAGTAAGTGCAGCAATTGATGCGCGGTTGTCCAGGCTGTGCCCGGCGATATAATCATCTCGAAACAGAATCGGGGACTGTGCGAAAGAGATGACATCGCCAATTTGCACGAATTTTTCCAGTTCCTTCTGAGTGAAACCAGTATCTACAAACAAGCGTGAAAACCTGAGAGGTTCATTTGCCAAATTAGACGGCATCAATCGATCCGGAAGCATTTGAACAACCCCGGGTATTTCTTTTCTTCCATGAACGATCACCGCCTGCCCCGGTAAAATGCGCTCATCGACACCGCCGACGGATCTGATGAGTAGATAGCCGTCTTCAATTTTTCTTACGACCAGACCGACAGCATCCATGTGAGCGGCGATCATCAGGCTGGGGGATTTCCCTTCCACGGCTGATTTTCTCAATGCGTGCAGGCTGCCCAGGCGGCTGAAAGAAATTTCATCTACCAGAGGTCGCCACTTTTCGGCAATGATCCGGCTGACCGGTTCTTCAGAACCTGAAAGCCCAGGAGCGGATAACAAGGAAAGCAAAAATGGTTCAATAACGGTCATTTATGGCTCCAATTTTATGGCACTTGCGAATTGCCCTGATTGCTGGCCGGGGTATCGGTCACAACTACGGGAGGGGTATCTGTGATGACCAGTGTCTCTGTGGCAGTGGGGGTCATACTGGGTGTGGGTGAGGGAATGTAATATGTGGGTGTGATACTCGGCGTGACACTGATTGTGGGAGTGAGCGTGATGGTTGGTGTGTCAAATACTGCCGTAGGCTGGGGGAGGGTGGCAGTCATTACCTCGGTCGGTGCTACAAATTCCAGGGTATTCGTAGGTGTAGGAGTAACATCCCCTTTTGCGTTGTTGCTGATCCAAAGGATCATTAATCCCAACAAATAACAGGGAATGGTTGAAAGTATCATTATGATCAACGTAGATCGTAGGCGTGTGCGGCGGACTGGATCCTGTATCATGAGGGTTTCCTGGGGTTCATCATATCACGTGCTTAAGAACTGAGCAAGCCGAAGGTTTTTCGACATGAGAAGAGTTATTTTTTGAAATCCAGGCTTGATATTGCATTCACCTGTCGAATCTCCTGTTGTACGGTTACGAAAAGGTTTTCAGCCTTCAAATCCGTGATGGTATAACATGGGGCGTCCAGGTGATCAGCGAGGGCTTGCGCTAATCCCTGGTCAAAGGCTGCGTGTTCCATGTTGATCACCACGCTGTGAATGTTTTCTGTTCTGATTAATTCCGCAATATTATATGCCTCTTCCTGAGGCGAACTATAACCCATTGATACGTTGCCAGCGCCATCCGTAAGGATAATCAGCAGTGGCATAACCTCAGGGTGCACCAGCTTTTCCTTTCGCAAAACTTCATAAGCCATCATTAATCCAGCACTAAGCGGAGTTTTTCCGCCAACCGGGATATCTGATAAAGCAGCCTCGGCCAGCATAACAGAATTCGTGGGCGGTAAAACCAGAGTGGCCAGATTCTTCTGGAACACGATCAGACCCACACGATCACGCCTCTGATAGGCATCCGTCAGTAATGACATGATCGCACCTTTGGTAGCGGTCATGCGTTCTGCGACAGCCATTGACCATGAGGCGTCTACGAGAAAAAGGATCAAGTTGGCTGCCCGTCTGACCCTGATCTTTTTCATATAATCGGCCGGTCTGATAGCAAAGGCTATCTTGTTGCGTTCTTTGATCTCTCCGCGCTGAGATTGGAATGGGGCTGCAGCACGCACTGTGGCATCGAAAGCCAGATCATCTGCCTTACCATTAGCCGGGCGCGACTGTATGTACCGGCCGCGTTTCCGTTCAGTGTGAGTTATAGAACGTCGGCCGGCGTAAGACCGCATCATCTTGTCCAGCGGCGTATCCAGTTTGCGAGGATTAAATTCCTCTCCGTTGGGCATCTTTTGTCCACCTGCCCACCAGAAGGCGTCATTTTGGTTAAATAAATCTTGTTGTGACGGTTTGGGTTGCCCCTGCTCCGGTGTGTTTTCGCCGGTTTCCTCCGGCGTTAACCTTTTTTTGGCGAAGAACTCTCCTCATCACCCAATTCAGAAAGTGACTCCTGTTTTGTGCCGCTGGAGGTCCCTCCCTGAAGTTGTTCAATTCGTTCCTGAAGTTCTTCCATTCCCATTTCTTCGCGCTGGAACGGGCCGCTCTTCAAGCGGTGTGGAAGAGCCAATTCGGCCGCCAGGGCGATGTCGCGGTCATTAATTTCGGTACGTCCATCAAAGGCAGCCTGAGCGCGTGCAGTTTTTAAGATCACGAGATCAGAGCGATGACCATCAACATTTAATGAAGCCGTCAGCGCAGCAATTGACAACAGGTTTTGTCTGGTGTAGCTCACGCTATCAACCAGCATACGTGCTTTTTCGATTTGTTGCGAAAGTTCCTTCTCTTTAGGCATCCAATCTTCGCGGAAACGGACGGAGTCGGCCTCGAAGGCGATATTCCGTTCCATAATTTCGACTCTTTCACGCGCATCACGAATGCCGCGAATTTCAACTGAGAGCGCAAAGCGGTCCAACAGCTGCGGGCGCAGGTCGCCTTCTTCAGGATTCATTGTTCCCACAAGGATGAAACGCGCGGGGTGGGTAAAGGAAATACCTTCTCGTTCGACGATGTTTACACCCATGGCCGCAGCATCCAGCAGCACATCCACCACGTGATCATCTAACAGGTTGACTTCGTCAATGTAAAGTAAGCCGCGATTAGCAGCAGCCAGTACGCCGGGTTCAAAACTGCGCACACCTTTTTGGATCGCCTTTTCGATATCGAGGGTTCCCACAACACGATCTTCGGTGGCCGAAACCGGAAGGTTTACGAAAGGTGTCGGTCGGGTTATGGATTCAAGTTTTTCACCACGTTCGGCGCGTTCACGACACTCGGTGCACCAGGTGGTGGGTTTATCAGGATCGCAGCCAAAGCGGCACTCGTTTACCACCTTTACGTTGGGTAGAAGAGCAGCCAGAGCCCTCGCTGCGGTGGATTTTGCTGTTCCGCGTTCACCGCGAATCAAAACACCCCCAATGCGCGGATCAACGGCGTTTAAGACTAGCGCGCGGCGCATTCGTTCTTGACCGACAACAGCAGTGAATGGATAGATAGCTGGCATAAGGGCAAAGTTCCTTATCAAATAGATTTTATCAATTGTGGACTAAGTGTACCATAATCACATTAATTACTTTTTTCTATTATGATTTCTTCTCTGGTTCTCTATCATACTACGGACATTCCAGTTAATAAATCATCTCCCCGTTTGATTCATAGCAAAACGGGGAGATGATTGTTTTCTCAGGCGATTGAAAAATCTGGGTTACATCAAACAAGGAATCAGGCTGGTAAATTCCAACAAGTTACTCGTGGTTGGCACCAGAAGAACGATCACAGTAATGAAAACAATGATGGCCAGAATGGTCAATCCGATCATTGTATAGCCGAGGATCAACCCGGCTAAAGCCATTCCATCACCGCCCAAGAGGCCGCCGCTTTCACGGATTTCTTTTTTGGCCAGATGACCGGTAATCACTGCAACGATGGAACCGATGAATGGAAAGATCGTCCAACCAACGATGCCCGTTACAAGGCTGATAATTGCCAGTGTGCTGTCGCGTTTGGCAGGCGGAATCTGAGGATATCCAGCCGGTTCAGTATATACAGGTGTTGTCATTTTATTCTCCTATCAATTCCCTATGTCAATTACTTAATTCATATACGGTAAGTCGGTTGAAAAGTAGCAGGTCACTCACCGCCGTGCTTTGTAATTGATAGGAAAAATCTGCTGAGATTTCAATTAATTGATGTTCAAGTTTTGTATGATCCCTGGAACGAACGCAAGGACAATGATGATGGCGATGAGGACCAGTACAATGAAACCCAGCTGGGTATATCCAAGGATCAAACCAGCTGTGGCCATCCCCTTTCCGGTAAGCATTCCGCGGCTTTCACGTATCTCATTGAAGGCCAGGTGCCCGGTGATGATAGCCGCCAACGCACCAAATATTGGGATGATAAACCAACTTAAGATGCCAGTGATCAGACTGGCAATTGCCAGACTGCTCTCTTTGGGCTGCGTTTCTGAAAGCGATGCTTGTAAATCTTGAGGGAAATTGGGGGGAGTGGGAATTGCCATTTTTCCTCCTTTCGTTCAATTAAAAACGGGTCCATTAACAATGGACAAAGTCTTTTTCATTAAGCTCCTAAGAGATTTCTGAGCGCAGAGATCAAACCTCCGAGGCCGAGAAATGCCAGAATCAACGCCAGGATTCCAAGGATGAGGTAGAGGTAACCAAGAAACAAGCCGGTGTTTGCCAGTTTCTTTCCGTGCATCACACCGGTGGCGTTGCGGATTTGTTTTTTTGCTTTGTGACCAGTGAAAACAGCCAGCAATGCGAACACCGGTGACAGAATCATGGCTACCACAAATCCGATATCGATGAGAGAATGGAAAAAGAGCATTAAATAAGTGACGATGCCGCTGATGAAACTGATGATCGCTGAAATGGAAAGGGTCGCTTTTGGTTTGGGTTGTTCTTCCAGTAGACTCGCGCGAAGATCTTCTGTCATTTTTTCCTCCTAAGTCTTTTTTTCATTATAACCATTAAATATCAGATAAATATCATTAAACCTTTCTCGAATTACCTGATGAATAACAGGTAGAAGGAGGTTAAAAATCCACTATGCCAATAAGTAATCAATAGTAGAATTATGGATGGGACAAAATACTACAGGAGGATCAACAGAAAGGAGCAGTATATGGCAGAAAAGAAAGTCAGAGTTTTGATTGCAAAACCCGGGCTGGATGGTCATGACCGTGGTGCAAAAGTTGTGGCACGAGCTTTGCGAGATGCTGGAATGGAAGTGATCTATACTGGATTGCGGCAGTCACCCGAGATGATCGCCGAAGCTGCCCTGCAGGAAGATGTTGACGTCATTGGGTTATCGATCCTCTCCGGTGCACACCTTGTTTTAGTTCCAAAAGTGGTTGAACTGGTGCGGGCAAACGGGCAAACGGATGTGCAAATTTTCGTTGGGGGGATCATCCCTGATGAAGATGTCGAGACTCTGCTCAAAGCAGGCGTTTCTGCCGTTTATGGTCCTGGAACATCAACCAGCACCATCGCCCAGGATATCCTTGCCAGGGTTTCTGTGGAATGAGTTTGAGGAAGTAAATGATCGATTTTGATTTGGTTGCCCAGGGAAACCGGCTGGCATTATCTCGACTTCTCACCGAAGTGGAAAACGGAACGAAGTCAGGCCGGAAAGCACTGGACGACTTTTTCATTAAATCAGGCCGGGCGCATTTAATTGGAATTACCGGCGCACCAGGAACAGGAAAGTCTTCACTGGTGAGCTGCCTCACACGGGTCTTTCGCCAGCAGTATGCCAAGTCGGTAGCGATTGTAGCCATTGACCCATCCAGCCCCTTTACCGGGGGCGCAATCCTTGGCGACCGGGTACGAATGCGCGATTTGGCTGGCGATCCGGGAATTTTCATCCGTTCGATGGCTTCGCGTGGAGCGCTTGGCGGCCTTGCCAAAGCCACTGCAGGAGTGGTGCAAATACTGGATGCAGCAGGCTTTGATGTGATCATGATCGAAACGGTGGGCGCGGGGCAAAACGAAGTTGATATTGCCAGGCTGGCGCACACCACCATTGTGGTTGATTCACCGGGCATGGGAGACGATATTCAGGCGATCAAGGCTGGAATACTGGAAATAGCAGATATTCTGGTGATCAATAAAGCGGACCGTCCCGGAGTAGAAAACACTGAACGTGCGTTGCGCGCTAACCTTGACCTAGGGCACACGGTGATGATGAATCACAATGCCGGACATGCCGCAGTAACCGCGGAGAGCGAATCCCAGAGAAGAGATTGGATTCCGCCCGTGCTGCGCACGATTGCGACTCAAAACACAGGGATTGTGGACGTTGTCTCTTCAATTCTTGACCACAGGCGGTTCCTCGAAGAATCAGGGCTGTGGGCAGTGCGTGATCAGGAACGCCTGCGTACCGAAGTTGAACACCAGCTTAGCGAAGAATTGGTTGAAAGGTGGCGCAAGAGCGTTCCTGTCGAAAAGTACGAAGAAGTCCTGAAAAAAGTGTATGATAGGAAAGTTTCACCGGGAACAGCGATTCTCACATTAATGGAGATTACTCCTTATAATTAGAGTGATCGAATTTATTTTAGTAAGAGAGGCATTATTTATGGAAAGAACGTTGATTAAAGACCTGCGCAGCAAGATCGACCAGACTGTAAAAATTTCAGGATGGCTGCAAACCCTGAGAGATCAAAAAAAGATCCAGTTCTTAATCCTTCGTGATCCGACTGGCTTAGTGCAGGTGGCGCATTGGAAACCGAATGATGAATCGCTGGCTGAAAAAATCTCAACCCTGGGCGCGGAATCTGCAGTAACCGTAATTGGCAAGGTGATTGACAACCCGGTGGTGAAACTAAACCAGCTTGAAATTCAATTGGAATCTCTGGTTGTGGAAAACGCTGCTGAAAGCCCGCTGCCGTTCGACCCATTCGCTGAAACGCTTCCCACACTCGATTATCGTCAAGATTGGCGTTATATGGATCTGCGCAGACCAGTCAATTATGCGCTGTTTCAGATTGAAACCACTGCCGAAATGGCCATGCGCGAATACTGGACCAAGAACAATTTTATCGAGGTTCATTCTCCTAAACTTACCGGAAGCCCAAGCGAAAGCGGTGCTGAACTATTTTCATTGGATTATTTTGAACAAAAAGCTTACCTGGCTCAATCTCCGCAATTTTACAAACAGATGGCTATGGCGGCCGGGTTCGAACGCATCTTTGAGATTGGGCCAGTTTTTAGGGCTGATCCCTCCTTTACTTCACGGCACATGACTGAATTTACTGGCGTCGATATGGAGATCTCTTGGATTGATTCACACGATGATGTGATGAAGGTGGAAGAAAACTGGCTCCAGTATATTTATTCGCGGGTAAAAGAAGTTCATGGAGAACAGATCAAGGAACATTTTGGTTTCGAGCTGACGGTTCCCACCGTTCCTTTCCCACGCATTCCCATGCGTGAAGCAGTGGAAATCTTAAAATCCCGCGGCTATACTTTGCCGGCTGACAAAAAGGGTGATATCGACCCGGGCGGCGAGCGCGAGATTGCGGCTTATGTAAAAGAAAATTTCAATCACGATTTCGTATTTTTGACTGATTGGCCAGTTTCCGTGCGACCGTTCTATCACATGCGCCTTGAAAATGACCCCACCTTGACCCGCAGTTTTGATTTGATCGCCAACGGGCTTGAGATTACAACGGGTGCCCAACGTGAACATCGGCCTGATATCTTAGCGAAGCAGGCTATCGAGAAAGGTCTTGGTTTGGGGCCAATCCAGTACTATCTGGATTTCTTCCGTTATGGGTGCCCGCCGCATGGTGGTTTTGGTCTGGGGCTTTCACGTTTGATGATGGTGATGTTGAATCTGAGCAATATCCGCGAAGCTGTTTATCTCTTTAGAGGTCCAACGCGATTAACCCCGTAAGGCTAATAAAGGATATTTTGAGATGATTCTAGGTGAGAATATCCGGCTAAGAGCCATCGAGAGGGAGGATATCCCGCGTTTCTTACGCTGGATGAATGATCCTGAGGTGATCCAGTTCCTCTTGATGAACTCGCCGCTTTCCAGGGCAATGGAGGAACAGTGGTTTGAGCGCCAGCTTTCAACTCCGCCACACCTTGGTCAAATTCTTGCCATCGAGGTTCTGGAAAACAACGAGTGGATCCATATAGGAAATACCGGCCTGCATGATGTCGAACCGGTTGATTTGAATGCCGAGTTTGGAATTGTCATTGGCGAAAAGTCTTACTGGAATAAAGGATATGGGAAGAAAGCTACTCGGTTAATGCTGCAGCACGGCTTTGGCGACCTCAATTTGCACCGGATTTATCTGTATGTGTTTATGAATAATCAGCGTGGAATAAAAGCCTATGAAGGCGCTGGTTTTATAAAAGAAGGCGTCTTAAGAGATGCCGTTTATAAGAACGGTCGTTATCTGGATGTGGTAGTCATGAGCATCCTTCGCTCTGAATGGAAGGAAAATTTATAAAGAGAGGTACTATGCCTGTGCTGCACTCTGCTCGTCATGATCGTATGAAATATGGTGACATTAAACTTTATACTGGTACATCATGCCCTGAATTAGCCACCCGAATTGCCACCCATATGGGTCTCCCTTTGTGTGAACGTCAAATCATCCAATTCCCGAATGAGAATTTGTTTATCCAGCTGCAATCAAGTGTTCGCGGTCAAGATTGCTATGCCATCCAAACCACCTCAGCGCCCGTACATCGCAATCTAATGGAATTACTCATTCTCATGCAGACACTCAGACTTGATTCTGCGGCTCGCGTGACCGCGGTGGTTCCTTACCTGTGCTATGCCCGTTCAGATAAGAAAGATCAGCCGCGTATCCCCATCACTGCCCGCCTGGTTGCCGACATGATCGAAGTGGCCGGCGCCGACCGTTATCTCTTCCTTGACTTGCATGCGGGACAGATCCAGGGATTCTTCTCCATTCCAGGTGATGTACTGACTGCTTTTTACATTCTGATCGATTATCTGAAAGCAAAGAAGCCGACCATGAAAAACCCTGTGGTTGTTACGGCTGATCTGGGTTTTGCCAAAAAAGCCCGCAATTTTGCGGTTTCAATGGACGTTCCTCTGGCATTTATTGAAAAACGCCGTATCAGCAATGACTCAAAGGCACAGGCGTTAACCATGATCGGTGATGTGCGCGACCGTGATGCGGTTATCGTCGACGATGAGATTGATACCGGTGGTTCGATGATTCAGGCGGTGAATTTAGCAAAAGATAGCGGTGCACGGAATGTATACGTGGTATTCGTTCATCCTGTGTTTTCTGGAAACGCAGCCGAGCGTCTTGCCGCCTTACCTGTGGCTGAATTCATTACCACCGATACTGTTCCCATTCCACCGGAGAAGATGGCGTTTTTTGGTGGAAGACTGACCCAGCTTTCTGTTGCGCCTCTGCTCGGAGAGGTTATTCAACGCGCGAATGAAGGTCGCAGCGTAGGCGAGCTGTTTAACGAATAGCGGGTTGAAATTTGGCGGCTGATGCCTGAACTACCTGAAGTTGAAACGATTGCCCGGTCTCTGAATCATGCAGCAGACCGGGTATTTAATCATCCTGGTTCACAGAATTACCGTTCAGGAGTGATCGGGAGTACCATCTGTAGCTGCGATATCCAATGGGAACGAACGATTGCGAAGCCAGATGCGAAATCCTTTTGCGCCCAGGTAGCAGGCCAAAGCATTCATGAAGTGGTCAGACGCGGGAAGTTCATTCAATTCAAACTTAATGATGGTTTTATGATCTGCCACTTGCGCATGAGTGGAGATATTCGGGTGGAACCGGATCGGCCAGATTCGATCCAGAAACATGATCGAATCGTGCTGCATTTTAAGGATGGATCGAGGTTGGTGTTCAATGACCCGCGAAAATTCGGTCGTTTTTGGCTGGTGGATGATCCGCAGACTGTCTTTGATGCTCTTGGGCCAGAACCATTTTCCAGTGAATTAACTCCGCCGCGTTTGTTGGAAATGCTGCACAGGCGAAAACGCTCCATAAAGACCTTATTAATGGACCAAACTTTTCTGGCGGGATTGGGAAATATTTATACAGATGAGGCACTGCATCTTGCCCGGATTCATCCCTTACAGCGTTCTGATACATTAAGTATGGAAGATGCGGATCAGTTGCTGAAATCCATCCGCGAGGTATTGAGGGATGGAATTCGACGTAACGGAGCCAGTATTGACTGGGTGTATCGAGGCGGGGATTTTCAAAACCATTTTAAGGTTTATCAGCGTACAGGCAAACCCTGTTTGACTTGCGGGTTTCCGATTGAGCGCATCGTTCATGGTCAGCGGGGCACACATTTCTGCCCGAATTGCCAGAAAAAGCTGTAGTCTTCGAAATCGACTAGTGGTTGATTTTCAATTGATTTAATTGGATAATAATAAAATAATGAAGTAGTAATAAATGAAATAATCATGTTGGAAGAGGCGTCACATGGGAACAATTGAAATCACTCCTTTGTACCTCGTACTGGCTGGAGTTATCGGATTGTTGATCGGATTGCTTATTGCCAACATTTTTTCTGGCAGAGAGTCTCGTTCTCAGAAAGTTGATCAACTCCCAAAGGATTTACAAAAGGAAGGCTTTGTTGAAGCGGTGAGTCTATGGTACAGCCCGGCGGGTAAAAGGATTGTGACCCAGATGGACGGGGCTTTCTATCACACCACGGATACACTGACCACTGACCAAAAGACCAGAGTGCTAAAAATCCTTTCCCTTTGGCAGGAATGGACGCAGCAGGGTCAGCGATCTCAAACAGCCGCCCAAGGGCCAACGCAGCCAGTGGTTGAAGCAGCACCTTTTACTTACATCCCACCGCAAGCCGTTCAGTCTGAAGAGCAGCAAACTGCGTCGGTTCAGCCGTTTAAAACCCAACCGGACGAACCCGAACTGATATCAGAGTTGCAAAATTCTTTCGATATCGAGGAAGAACCTGCCCCTGAACCGGTAAAGAAAGTGCTTTCCATAACCGAACAGATCAGCGAAATACTGGAGGAAATGCTGGAGGGAACTCCGCTGAAGGAGAAGGGTATTCGGTTAATCGAAAACCCACAATCTGGCGTGGATGTATGGATCGGCCTGGACAAGTATAGCGGTATCGATGCAGTTCCTGATCCGGCGGTGAAAGAGATGATTCGCAGGGCAGTGATCCGCTGGGAAGAGCGCAACGATACTTTGCGGCGCCTTCAGGAGTGAGGTAGGTCAGCAACAACAAAATGAAAGCCGCCTGAAAAGGCGGCTTTTTTTATAGATATTCTCTTAACTGTCTGGAGCGCCGCGGGTGGCGCAGGCGGCGCAGAGCTTTACTTTCGATCTGGCGAATTCGTTCGCGGGTAAGACCGAACTTTTCACCAACTTCCTCGAGAGTGTAATTGTGGCCATTTTCAAGGCCAAAACGTAACCGAAGAATGCGCGCTTCACGGGGTGGCAGCGTATCAAGGACTTCTTCAATTTTTTCACGTAAGAGCTTGGTATACGCGCTCTGGATTGGTGTGGGAGTAAGTTGATCTTCTACAAATTGTCCCAGTTCAGAGTCTTCTTCATCATCATTGATCGGGCTCTCCAAAGAGAGAGGAAGCAGGCTCACACGCTGCATCCACTCCACTTTGGATTTCGTGGTGTCCATCCTTTCGGCAATTTCATCATTGTTAGGAAGCCTGCCCAATTGCTGTTCCATTTCATGGGTTAACTTGTATAACTGACGAATACGATCAACCATGTGCACAGGAACACGAATCGTTCTGCCTTGATCAGCGATCGAGCGTGTGATCGTCTGGCGAATCCACCAGGTAGCATACGTGGAAAACCGAAAACCGCGATGGTAATCGAATTTTTCAACAGCTTTCATTAAACCAAGATTGCCTTCCTGGATGAGATCGAGAAACGGAACACCGCGGCCAATATATTTCTTTGCGACGCTTACGACGAGGCGGGTATTGGCTTTGATCAAATGTTCTCGTGCCTGAATTCCATCTTCGACCGCTGCCTGCAATTCCAATTTCTTTTCGGGCGGGCAGCTTCCGTTATAACGGTCTAATTCGCACTTGCATGAGCGTCCATACTCGATGCGGCGCGCGATTTCCATCTCTTCATCCATTTTCAACAAAGGCACACGAGACATTTCTTTGAGGTACAAACCAATGGTGTCATCTGAAGAAATGTTCTCAAGATTGGAATAACAATCCATATCTGTGATCGGATCCTGTTCCACCAGTTCAGCATCCGATTCACTGTCTAATATTTCCACCCCCTGGCGGCGCAAAGCAACCAGTACGGATTCTATCCTTTCGGCGTCTTTCGACACATCCGGATAGAATTCCATCAGGTCCTCTGTGGTCAGGTATCCTTGAACATCTGCTTTCTCAAGCAACATATTCAAGATCTCTGTACTCCTGGTTCTCCTGCCTGGATTAGCCACGTAAAGGTCTCCTTATCGAACCTTTATTATCTGCCACAATCAAGGCTTCGGTTGCGGCGAGTTAATCAATCTTTATTCGCGCCTGGTGTTCACAAGTGCCGGTGTTCAAATTTTCACCACAGACGGTGCATAATCCTTTACAATCTGGTTTGCACAAAGGCTTGATCGGACTGGCAAGTAAGAAGTATTCGCGAACGACCGGGCTCATATCGATATTTCCATCTTCCGGAACATATAGACCCGATTCGGTGAAATTAATAGACTTGTAGGAATAGACTTCGTCAAATTTGATCTCCAGGTACTGGTCGAATGGATCAAGGCAACGCACACACTCTGAAGGCGCAGTTGCTTTGAATTGACCCTCGAACAACAATCCCTGGGGGGTGCGCGAAATATGAACCTGTCCTGTAAAATCTTTTAGATCAAGATCAGGGGAAAGCTGGAGTTCTGGAAAGTCAAAGTGGATATCTCGATAACTCCCGATCGGCAGGTTGTGAAAGAATCCAACATTGATCTTTAAAGGAAAGCGTTGATTGGCCACGGTTCAAAAAGGTATTCGGGATATAATCTTAACAACAAAAATTATAGCATAGTGACTATTTGAAGTCAATTTATTATGAATAATATTATAAAAATTAACAATAAAAAACTTCCAAAATTACTCCTTGCAACGACAAACGCCGGCAAACAACGCGAATTACGTTCTCTTTTAAAAGAATGTCCGTTCCATTTGGTGGTTCCATCCGATCTCGGAATAACGATCGAAGTACCAGAAACAGGTTCTTCATACGATGAGAACGCAGCCATCAAGGCGCAGGCTTTTCTTGAAGCCAGCGGAATAGCGGTGATTTCTGATGATACCGGCCTCGAGGTGGATGCTCTAAATGGTGCGCCAGGATTGCACTCTGCCAGGTATTCAAGCCTGCCAGGTGCAACGGATTCCGACCGGCGTGCTAAATTGCTGGGTGCGCTTGCTGGATTACCTCAACCCTGGACGGCACGCTTTCGCTGTACCGTTGCGGTGGCAGCTCCAGGGCAAGAAATTCAACTTTTCAGAGGCGCGGTTGAAGGTGAGATTATTGATCGAGAAAGCGGAGATCATGGTTTTGGCTACGATCGGTTGTTTTGGATCCCAGAAGCCGGCAAAACGCTGGCCGATCTGACGCTTGAAGAAAAAAACACCTTTAGCCATCGCGCAGTGGCTGTTAAAAACGCCATCCCATATCTATTAAAAATATTAAGCAAATAGTTTCAAAACCGGGGAATGAAGTTAATTGAAACCACCCGTATATTTTCGGGCTCCCAGAAGACTTTTGAAACGCTGGCTGTATCCACTGTAATTTCTGCAAAATTTTCGAGGCTTCTTTGAAGTGCAAACGCCAGCGCGAGCCGAATGGCTTCGCAGTGCGAAACGCACACGATCTCTTCAGAAAACGCGTGGATCTGTGACAACCAGTTTAGTCCTGCTACAACCCGCATTTGGGCAGCGACCACTGATTCACCCTCTGGAAAGACGGCCCTGGAGGGGGTGCGTTGAAAAATTTGCCAGGCGGGTTCATCTGCCAACTCTTCTCCCATTCCCTGCAGTCTGCCGAAATTGATTTCTTTTAAGAAATCCACTTGACGAATATCGAGGTTCAACTTCTCTGCAATTGGCGCAGCGGTCTCCATGGCCCGTTCCAGCGGGCTGGCATACACGGCAGTGATTGGTGAGTATTCAAGGTAGCACGCGACCCTGTCAGCCTGTTCTTTTCCTTCATCTGTCAGATGGACACCGGCAAGGTAACCTGCGATGCGGGTTCCGGTGAAGCTGGTTTTTCCATGCCTGACGAGGTGGATGATGGTCATTTATTCGTCTTTTTCCGTTCTAGATATTCCCAGCGCTTTTTCCTGTGCGGCACGCCATTTTTTTAGACGCTCAGCGGCCTGTTGTTCGTACCCCTGGTCTGAGGGCTGATAGAAATACTTGCCCAGTAATGAGGTTGGCAGGTACTGTTGCGGGGTAAAATGCCCTGGAAAGAGGTGTGGGTACTGATATCCCTGGCCGTGGCCAAATCCTCTTGAATCGCGGTTGCCATCCATGAGATGGATTGGAACTGATCCTGCGCCATTCTTCTCAATTTCTTCACGGACACTGAAGTACGCTCCCGTTGAATTGGATTTGGGAGCAGTTGCAAGGTAGAGGGTAGCCTCAACGATGGGATAGATGCCCTCAGGCATGCCAATGTATTCGAAAGCGTAAGCAGCCGAAGCGGCTACCTGAATACCCTGTGGATCAGCCAGACCAATGTCCTCTCCAGCCAGTACGATCAAACGGCGCAAGATAAACCGTGGATCTTCGCCGGCGAGGATCATTTTTGCCAGCCAGTATAACGCTGCATCAGGATCAGAGCCCCTGACGGATTTAATAAAAGCAGAGATGGTGTCGTAATGTTCATCACCCATGCGGTCGTAGAGCAGCGCACGTTTCTGAATGGATTCCTGCGCAACATCAAGGGTAATGTGGATACAGCCGTCACTGTCAGGCAGGGTAGTCTCCACTGCCAGTTCGATGGCGTTCAGCAGGTTGCGCGCGTCACCTCCAGCCAGATGCGTCAAGTGCTCTCTGGCCTTGTCGTCTACGATGATGTTACGATTCCCATACCCGTTTTCTTTGTCTGTAAGAGCGCGCTCAAAGATAATCTCAAGTTGCTGCTGGTTGAGGGGTTCCAGTTGAAAGATACGTGAACGCGAAACGAGCGCAGGAATGACATCAAAATATGGATTTTCAGTGGTGGCTCCGATCAGGGTGATCATGCCGCTTTCGACATGCGGCAATAGTGCGTCTTGCTGTGCCTTATTCCAGCGGTGCACCTCATCGACAAAGAGGATGGTGCGCTTCTGGTAAAGTCTGCGGCGATCGGTGGCTTCAGCGATCACACGGCGCAGATCCGCCACTCCAGCCAGTACCGCTGAAATATTCTCAAAGTGAGCCCGGGTATGTAAGGCGATCAGGCGGGCCAGCGTGGTTTTACCCGTACCCGGCGGACCGGTGAAAATGATAGAAGAAAAAAGGCGGTCAGCGACGATGGCACGGCGCAGGAGCCTTCCTTCTCCAATAATATGATCCTGGCCAACGAATTCATCCAGCGTGCGCGGCCGCAAACGCGCTGCCAGGGGAGCTTCATTTTTCATCCGTTCTTGCATGGCGTGATCGAATAGGTCCATGAGATGATTGTAGCATAAAAGTAAACTATTAGAACAAATATCCGATATAATTGATTGTGTAAACTCCTATACTGGAGGAGTGAGACCATCATGACGTTTTCAGCAGATTTCGTACCCTTCTTGATCAAAGCCAAAAAAGCCACCTATGCGTCAGGACTGCCTTATCCGCAGACCTCAAGGCCGGGTTCCAGGGATATGCAGTACGTAGAGGAACCATACCTTTACATTGATACATACCTGGGACAGTCTGATTTCATCGGTGAAGAGGCGGTTTGGAAGGATGGTCAGATCATCTGGGGCATGAACTATTTTGGGAAAATGCTTGTTGATCAGATACCGGAGGGATTTGGAAAATTCCTTCAAAAGGCCCTGACGCAGATTCCTGTGGATGCTCCTTACCGCGGTCCGCATCATTTCATACAAGATGAATATGGATACTTGTGTTCATGGAGCGGAACATTGGATTGTTTCCACGGGGAAGAGAAAATCTCTTTGAAAGGCAAAACTGTGTACCTGCTGATGTTCCATGGCGGCTGTGTGCAATATTGATTCAAATTTTAATCAGGGAGAAATAATGAAAATACAAGTGTATCAGGTCGATGCTTTTACGGATAATCCGTTTCAAGGAAATCCGGCTGCTGTGGTCATTCTCGATCAACCACAAACGATTCGATGGATGCAGCTTGTGGCACGCGAAATGAACCTCTCGGAGACGGCATTCGTTTGCCGAGAAGCGAGAGGATATCATTTGCAGTGGTTCACTCCAGAAGCGGAGGTTGAGCTGTGCGGACATGCCACACTGTCTGCTGCACATGTTTTATGGGAATCGGGGAGGGAATCCCTGGAAAATCCAATATTTTTTTCCACCCTCTCGGGATTATTGGGTGCCAGGCGCAGGCAGGACGGCGTCATTGAGCTTGATTTTCCTGCTGCGGGGTGTGTATCTGGAAATTTACCAGAAGAAGTGATTACCGCAGTAGGCGCGGCACCTCGTTCTGTTTGTATCAGCGGCGATAAATGGCTGTTGGAATATCCAAGCGAAGATGCAATCCTCAATCTGCGACCCGACTTTTTGGAATTAAAAAAAATTTCCGGGCGAGGATTGATCGTTACAAGCAGCAGTAAAAAACCTGAGTTTGATTTTGTTTCTCGTTATTTCGCGCCCTGGATTGGAGTTAACGAAGATCCTGTGACCGGGTCTGCGCACTGTATATTGGGACCGTACTGGGGGCAAAAGCTGGGTAAGACAAGTCTTAAAGCCCGCCAGGTCTCATCCCGCGGCGGCGAACTGCAGGTAGAGTTGAACGGGGAGCGGGTATTGATTGGTGGAAAAGCTGTAACGGTCCTGCAGGGTGAATTGAACTGTTAGGTACTGCAAGAAAGTTTGAGTGCAACATTACTCGTCGTGGATGTTCTTGGTGGGATGCCAAAGGAGCTTTATTATGGAAGACACAATAGCCAATATTCTGGCGGGCTCTCTGGAACCTTCGGTGCGTTACCTGTATCAGCGGGACGTGCTGGGGATCGATTCTCAGAAACCGGAGATGAAGGCTCTTCAGGGTGAAATCAAAGAGTGTGAAAAGGCGCGAAAGCTCCTGGCTGAATACAACGAGGGGCTTATAAGAAAACCGCCACGCCATGCTTACTCCAAATGGCGCGGTTCCTTCTGGATCTTGCTGCAACTGACCGAAATGGGGTATCCGCCAGGAGATGAAAGGTTGGTTCCGCTGCGCGACCAGGTTCTGGATTGGCTGCTTGACGGCGAGCGTTTGAAAAAAGTACCGCTGATCAACGGCCGTTACCGCCGCTGTGCCTGCCAGGAGGGGACAGCAGTGCTCACGATGATCAAGTTGGGACTCATCGACCAGCGTATCGAGCAGCTTGTGGATTTGCTGCTCAAATGGCAGTGGCCGGATGGAGGATGGAATTGCGATAAAAAACCGTTGGCTTCGCACGCTTCATTCCATGAAACGTGGCTTCCATTGCGTGCCATGTATGCCTATTCCCAGTTTTCTGGAGATACGCGCGCAAGGGAATGTGCGGAACGCGCAGCTGAAGTGTTTCTTTCACGACGATTATTTAAAAGGATAAGTACCGGGGAAATCATATCAAGTCATTTCACCCAACTGGCTTTCCCAGCATACTGGCATTACGATATTCTTGTGGGAATACTGACAATGAATGAAGTTGGCCGCCTTGACGATCCCCGGTGTCGCGAGGCTTTAGATTGGCTGGAGTCAAAACAGCTGCCGCATGGTGGATTTACAGCAGATATCAAGTACTACCGGGTAACCGAAGCAGAAACCAGCGGTGCGTCGCCCGTTGCTTGGGGACCGGTGAGTAAAACCAGGATGAACGAATTTGTGAGCATCAAAGCGCTGGGTTTACTGAAACAGGCTGGCAGACTCTGATTTTCTGAGTATGGCGAGATGAAAATTCCATCCACTGTCCGTTATTTCAACAAGAAATATACCAATCGGTTGATGAAAAAGATTGCGGGTAAACGCTGCAGCCCAATCGCTTTGATCAGGCATACAGGAAGAAAAAGCGGCAGGCAATACGAAACACCAGTTATTGCGGCAAGAAATATGGATCATTTCATCTTTGCATTGACATACGGGAAGGAGGTGGATTGGTACCGCAACATCCTGACCCATACCAGTGCAGAATTGCTGTGGAAAGGGTATTGGTTTCGTTTGACAGCCCCGAAGTCTCTGGATGCTGCTGCAGGTAAAAACTCCTTTCCTTTGTTAGCGAAAACGTTTCTGACATTGCTTGGCATCTCGGAATTTTTTCAGATGGAGATCGAGAAATCAGAATACTGATACCGGTAAAAGGTTAAATTTGCTGGATTAATAGAACAGATGCTCCTTGACGGCTAGAGTGGATTTTGATATAAATAGCGAGTTCGCCGGCAGGCGATTTTTTAAAAACCTTGCCTTAGTTCTGGGGCTTTGGTATAATCTAGCACGCTTTATTGAATCTTAACAATTTTCCGCCGACATAGCTCAATCGGCAGAGCAGCCGCCTTGTAAGCGGCAGGTTATGGGTTCGATTCCCATTGTCGGCTCAGTTACAGGTTGGCGAGTGAGTTTCATCCTGATTGATGGCCTCACTTGCAAGCCGGTAACGGCTTTTTTCACGGACGGTTACCCAAGTGGCCAACGGGGACTGACTGTAAATCAGTTGGCGACACGCCTTCGGAGGTTCGAATCCTTCACCGTCCACTCGAAAGGGGTAGAGGTTCTACCAATCTAACCCCTTCATCGGCAAGCCCTCATAGCTCAGTTGGTAGAGCGCGCCCTTGGTAAGGGCGAGGTCATGGGTTCAATTCCCATTGAGGGCTCTACAAGTCCGATGTTTATAAAAGAAATGGAAACAAGAGGAGAGGATCATGGCCAAGCAGAAATTTGACAGAAGTAAACCGCATCTGAATGTGGGCACAATGGGTCACATTGACCACGGAAAGACGACCTTAACTGCAGCGATCACGAAATACTGCGGATTTTTTGGAAAAG
>Ga0208826_1000199_pt1 | contig 69410 bp, 68 predicted proteins | sample AD_UKC115_MetaG_FD_184451 | JGI IMG/M metagenome (GOLD analysis project Ga0208826, IMG submission 184451) | Active sludge microbial communities of municipal wastewater-treating anaerobic digesters from Hong Kong - AD_UKC115_MetaG (SPAdes)... | ecosystem: Engineered > Bioreactor > Anaerobic >... | reverse complement strand
GGTCCGCTTTGCTTACCTAAAGGTCCGCTTTGCTTACCTAAAGGTCCGCTTTGCTTACCTAAAGGTCCGCTTTGCTTACCTAAAGGTCCGCTTTGCTTACCTAAAGGTCCGCTTTGCTTACCTAAAGAAATAGAAAAATTACAACGATTACAAATACTCGATTTGTCCAATAATCAACTTACAAAAATACCAAAAGAAATAGGCAAATTACAACAATTACAAATACTCGATTTGTCTAATAATCAACTTACAAAAATATCAAAAGAAATAGAAAAATTACGACAATTACAAACACTCGATTTAACTAATAATAAACTTACGAAAATACCAAAAGAAATAGGTAATATACAACAATTACGAACACTTTCTTTGTCTGTTAATCAACTTACAGAAATACCAAAAGAAATAGGTAATATACGACAATTACAAACACTTTCTTTGTCTATTAATCAACTTATAGAAATACCAAAAGAAATAGGAAATTTACAACAATTACTATCACTTGATTTGGATGTTAATAAACTTACAAAAATACCAAAAGAAATAGGAAATTTACAACAATTACAAGAACTGAATTTGTTCAATAATCAACTTACAGAAATACCTAAAGAAATAAGTAATTTACGACAATTACAAGATTTTGATTTGTCTGATAATCAACTTATACATATACCATTATGTATAATATATTTACCTAGATTACGTAATTTATATATTGGTAATAATCCAATAGAAAATTTACATCCCGCAATTACAAGATTTTTAAATAATAATAAAACAAATCAAAATATATATTCCGACAACCAATCAGTCCATAATCATAATATTGAATTTACTACTAATAAATCTGTAATAGATTTTATTTCATCTTATAAATGTAAAGAAACTGATATTGACAAACTTGTTAATGAATTAAATATTCCTATAGATAGCAAAAAGATTTTATTAGATTATTGTAAAGACGAATATATTCATTCCAAATTACAATTAAATTACGAAGAAATATTATTACCTGTTTTAGATTTTATAAAACATAATAGGCAAAAAGAAGAATTATTAAAAATATTATGTCAAGAAATACAAGATTCAGTAGGTAAATGTTTTCAAGGGAGAATATCTAGAACGATTAATATTTTAAATGGATATCATGAATGTGTCAATATAAATATAAGTAATAATGAACAAATAAGTAATTTAATTGTAAATTTACAAAAGAAATATTTAAATCAATCAGAATTAGAAGAAAATTTTATAAAGGAAATGCAAGAACGTAATTATACTAATGAGATAATAAAAGAATGGATTAACTATATGCGAGAAAATTATTAAAAAAAAAAAAATTGAAATTTATTTTATCAAGTATATGCGTTATATAATATTAATTAAATATTAAAAATGTCAAATCTAGAAAAGTGCACAGATTCAAAGACTTTGTCATTTGACAAGCTTGAAGAATTACCTCAAGAAGCAGTTAATTTGCAACAATTACAAGAACATGCTTGTAATACTGATTACCAATCCAATAAAACTATCATTAACAAACTTGTTGAAGAATTAAATATTTCTATCATTAACAAACTTGTTGAAGAATTAAATATTTCAAGTTCAATTAAAAATATTTTATTAAATTATTGTAAGGATGATTTAAGACATTCTAAATCACGATTAACATACACTGAAATGTTATTACCAGTTTTAGATTTTATAAAAAATAGCATTCATAAAGAAGATTTATTAAATTCATTATGTCAAAAAATACAACAAATAGAAGACTCTTCTTTCCTTAATAAAAAAATATTTAGTTTTGATATTTTATACGATTATTATCAATATTTTGTTAATGAAAATATTGATAATGAACAAACAGAAAAATTTAAGGAAATGTTACTAAATAAAATTGATGATGTATCAATATTAAAAAAACGGTTTATTTTAGAAATGAAAGAAAGTGGTTATGGAGACGAAATAATTGATAAATGGGTAGGATATATAGAAGAAAATTATTAAAATATAAAATTTATTTTATTAACTCATTAAAATATTAAAAATGTTACGAAATAAAGAATATAATATAAATACAGAAATACTTGAATTATCGAACCTTAAATACCACAAAAAAATAAGAGATTTATAATGAGCATATAATTACAAACGATAATAACTAATCCTAAAAATAATTTATATATTTTGGCAATAATCAAAATAATTAAAAACCATAAAATTTGTTAAAAATTATCATAACAATATAACAATTTGTTAAATTATTATAATCACTACAATTTCTATTTAGTATTTCAATTTTTATACATCTATAATCAGCATTATAACACCATTTTATTTTACAAGTATTAAATGAATATATATTTTGACATAATTTTCTGTCACAATAATCACATTGATTTTCAATAGGAATCGAATTACATAAATTAACATATTTTGTCGTATGTTATAAAATGTATTGTATCATTATCATTTTTTTATTACTTTAATTTAATTTTTAAGTTATTAACTTTTACGTATTATATGTTTTACACCTTTGCACATTTAAAACGCCGACTTTTTAAATATGTAAATTATAAATAATTTTTTAATGTTTTTTTTCTATTAGAAGGTTTCTTACTGTATTTTTTTGTTCTATTATAAGTTCCTTTAATTATATTCTCATATTTTTCTTTTGGTATATCTTTAATGACTTTTTCTATATTAGTTTTTAATTCTTTATGAGTTAATCCATTTAATTTTTGTAATCTGGATTTCATCATACTAAAGTAATTTTCAATTGAATTTGTAAAATGTTGATACGGAACGCTATATAATAAAGTATTATGCTTATTTACTAATTCTTTTATTTTTGCGTTTCTATGACTACTTGCATTATCCAAAATAATTAATTTGTTTTTGTATTTTTTTGTTATATATTTTTCTAAAAATTCATATAATCTATCACTATCAATTCCACCCTTTTCATATAAATCCCAACCTAAAACACCATTATAAGAAATTGCAAATATTCCAGTATATTTTTTGAATACTTCTTGAGATTGTGTTTTTATTACACATCTTTTACCTAATTCACTATAACATTGATGTCTTTTCTGTAAGCCACTAATACTTGTCTCATCAATACATATAATATCTTCTAATTTATGCTTTTTTATTTCATCATAGAATTCTTTTAATTTTTGATTTATATTTATATCTTTACCAAATCTTTTTTCTGGTTCATGTCGTATTCTTGTTATTTTTAATGTAATGTTATTATCAGTAATAATTCTGTTGATATGAAACCTACTTAATTCAATCTTGAATTTATCTTTCAGTTTATGCTTTAATTCAGTCATAGTTATGGTTTTATTTTTATTGATTTCATCTAATAAAAATTTAACGTGTTCTTTATGAACTTTATATGCAACTGGTTTTCTATTTTCTCTTTTTATTTCACCTTTCTTTTCATATTTTTCAACCCATCTCATCAAACTTCTTGGTCTACATTTGAATATTTTACATACTTCTAATTGTGATTTATCACCAACTAAATAGTATTCAACAGCAGATAATTTAAAATCTTCACTTTTATGTTTTGATGTCATTTATACTTAATATTATGGAATAAAATATTTAAAATTATGTTATAATATTATTATAGTAAATATATAATGAATGAAGAAATAAATAAGTTAAAACTTGAAGTAGAAGAACTTAAAAATAAAAATAATGAGTTAGAAGAAAAATTAAAGTGTTATACTAATCCGGAAAGAAATAAAAAATACTATGAAAAAAATAGTAATATTGTTAAAGAAAAAGCAAAAAATTATATGGAGAAAATAAAAGAAACTAATCCAGAAAAATTAAAAGAATGGAGACATAATGCATATTTAAATCGTAAAGCAAAATTAAAAGCACAACAAGATAATAAATAAAAAATTGAAATTAATAATATTTAAACATTATATATATATACTATATATATAATGACACAGGTTCTTGTTTATTGGATTGGCATTATAGGTATTCAAGGAAAAGGTCCAAATTATATGGAAGAATATGATCCTAATAGAACTATTGGTGAGCTTATTAATACTATGATGACCAATAAGCTTGGAGAAAATAATAAGCGAATAGAAATTCTTAAGCATGAATATGGTAATATTAACAAATATGATAAAAGTAATCCATATTGGAATCATTCAATTAAACTTTCAGAATATGTTGCTTATTATGGTGGATTAAATGGAAAATATATACAATTAGCTTATTGTATAGTGTAATTAAAAATTACAATAAAAAGTTAAAAATTTTATATAATAATTCTATATAGTCATTATTTATACTATATAGAATTATTTTAATGCACTTACTTCATTCCAAAATAATATATAATTAAAAATATTTGTTTTTATATAATCTTGAACACCATATTTATTTCCTTTATAATAACTATTTGAAAATGATATTAATGGTTCATTATAATCTGTTAATAACATATATTTTTTATTCATAACAACATATTTTTTATTTTTATCAAATTTAAATTTTTTAGTAAAATAATTTAATTGATATGTTCTTTTATTACAATTTTCACCAATACAATAACCATTAAATCTATTAGTTCCTTCATATGCTTGTGATAATACAATAATTATCTTTTAATTTTTTCTTAAGATAATGACCTAAAAACCATTTATGATTTTTATTTTTAATATATAATAAATTATCATCAGATAATGGTAAATCACCAACATGATCATTATGTGCCCATAAAAAATTAATATTATTTTCATTATAATTTTTCATAATTATTTTATACATATCATAATCTCTATCTATGGTATCATTATCAATACCAATAATTGTAATTCTATCTTTATTTTTTCTAATATACTTTATTATTTTTAAGAATATTTTACTTTCCATAGTATGATTAATATATTGCCATAATTTACCACCAACATAATTGTTATTTTGTATAGGTTCTTCTATTTTTATTCCATCATATTTTATAAAATTATTATCTTTAATAGACCAAATAGTATTATTCATAATATTTTCACCTTGCCAAACAGACATTTCATTAAAAATAACTATTTTTTTTTATTACTGTGTTTTATAGCATATTTAAGTAAATTAAATCTAAATTCTCAACTTTCTTGAATACCGTGTGAAAATTCACCAATACCTATTATCCATTACTATTTATATATAATATTATTTTGAAAATTTATTGTTTAATATCTTTACAACAGACTTATAAATATTTTCTCTTGACATAAATTTATAATCTTGTTTCTCATAATCTTTTTTCCATTTATTATTTTGTTTTATAGTTTGTTTTGCACTACATTCTATTTTAATTGCCTCAGTAAATTTTTTCACAAATTTTTCATTATTTTTAACTAAGTCTTCCATTGCCATTTTATCAGTTTGTATATCATTTAATAACCTTATACATTTTTGTTTAACTATTATCATATCGTCAATTTCTATATAATAATTATGATGTGAATGAACATTATAATATAAATTTTTGTTTTTTCCATAAACAGTATTATCATTTAGACCAACAAAAATAATTGGTTTCTTTTGTTTATTTATATAATCATTAATATATAATTGATATTCATTTTCATCAATATAAGTCCATTTTTTATTGCCATAAAATTCTTTTATAAATTCATCTCTTAGGATATCTAAATCTTTAACTACAATTTTACTTTTGAAATGCTCTTTTAGTTTGTTTCCTAATGTTGTTTTGCCAGAACCTGATGCACCAGAAATATGAATAATAAGATTTTCCATTATTATATTATAATATATTAAATTTAATTATAATTATTTCAAATTTTTATAATTACATTTTAATACGTTAAACTATTTAAAAAAAAAATATATAGTTATATTATATAGATATGAAAAAATCAAAACCAAAAGTTAAAGAAAAGAAAAAAGATAAAGAAAATTTTGATTTTATGAAAACAAATAAGGATAATATTAATAATGTTATAAAAGATGATAATATTAATCCTATTATTAATGAATTAGTTTCAAGAACAAATAAAATTGTAATTCATTCTTACCAATTTTTAAGATTATATTTTATTCATTTGTTTCATAATAATCAACCTTTTCCAACATTAGATAAAGAATTTATTTGTGATATTTTTAAGGTAATTACTAAAAGAAAATGTAATTCAGGAGGTTATAGAGATGATAATATGCCTGAACAATTAAAGACTTTAACAACATTTTATAGAGAACATTATTCTAAAACTATTATTAAAGATGAGATTCTTTATTATGATAAATTAAGTTATATTTTGGCATATGAAGCGATTGATATGATTACAAATATTAATAATAATATTCAAGAACATTTTATAGACCATCTTAATAAATATGTCAATATTATTTTTGATGTTAAAAAACAGCGTGATGAAATAACGAAAGCAAATAAAGATAAAGAATTAAGAAAGCAATTACATAAAGCATTGTATGAAGATATAAACAAAGTTAAGAAAGATTTAGTTTCATTTGATACTTTAACAAGTAATGAAAAATATCATAAATGGATAATAGAACAACGAATTAAATTGTTTTCAAATAAAAATAAATTTGAAGAAAATAATATTTATTATGAACTTAAATCAAATACACAATACTTTTTACATTCAATGTTTTATATTTGTAATGAATTAGAAAAACTTAACAATGTAAAAATAGAAAAAGAAGAAGAAAAACAAATAAGATTATTCAATGTATTACCATTAAGAACTAATATTATCCCTAAAAATATTTGTATTGATACTTGTGCATTAATTAGTAATTTTTTAGGTGATGAAGCAACAAGTGAATATTTAAAAACATACAAAAAAGAAAATAAATATAATGAACTATGGAGTAAATTTTTTGATTTATCAAAAAGAGTATTTAAGAAAGGTAAAAAATATACATTCAGTCATATGATAAGAACAGATGGTATTTCAGTATGTATTCTATTTATTCGTGTAGATGTAAATGGTAAGCCATTGTCAAAAACATATCAAAATAAAAAATGTTGTCAGGAAGAAAATATTAATTACATTGAAAAAACAGAAATTACAGAAGAACTAAAAAATATGAAGGTGGTTTGTGCCGATCCCGGAATGAGCGATTTATTATATTTTGGTTCTTATAATGAAAAGAATGAATTAGAAACATTTAGATATACACAAAATCAAAGAAGATTAGAAACAAGAAATAAAAAATACAATAAAATTATTGATAAGGTTAATAAAGAAACTTTTATAAATGATAAAACAATAAAAGATTTAGAAACAACATTGTCTAATCTTAATTCAAAAAGTTGTAATTATGAAAAGTTTAAATTATATTGTATTGAAAAGAATAAAATAAATAATCAACTATATACCCATTATGAAAAATCATTTTTTAGAAAATTTAAATTAAATGCTTTTACAAACACACAAAAAAGTGAAAGTAAGATGATTAAAAATTTTGAAAATAAATATGGTAAGCCAAATAAAACTATTTTAGTAGTTGGTGATTATGATAAAGGTGATAATAATATGAAAGGAAAAGAACCAACAATATGTAAAAAGTTTAGAAGAATATTTAGAAATGCAGGTTATAAAACATATTTGGTAAATGAATTTAGAACATCAAAACTTTGTAATTGTTGCAATGAAGAAATAGAAAAATTTTTAAAAAAACCAAGCAAAAAACCAAAAAGAAAAGGGGAAATAGACTTATGTCATGGTATATTACGATGCAAATCGGTTAAGCATAATTGCGAAATATATCATAACAGAGATAAAAACGCTGTGCAAAATATGTTAAAAATAGTAAAATCTATATTTAACACTGGTAAAAGACCAGAAGTATTTTGTCGCAGTAGTTGAGACTTCATACACATTTCACGATGTGTTATAACCAAATTTTTACATTTTTGTTTATTTTTTTCGTTATTAATTCGGCGTTTTAAATGTGCAAAGGTGTAAAAGTACGAAGTGGATAAATTACTTTACTAATACGCCTATAAAAGTCTATAATTCTGTCATAATTAAAATCTTGGATATTTAAATTATTTTCTAATATCGTGTCATTAAATAATTGTCTAGAAGTTTGTGTATCATGTGCATCCTTTATAATTTGTTCTACATTATCAGAATCATACATGTTTGAATATCGTTTTTTGATATATTTGTTTAATAATTGTATTTCAGCGGAATTCAATTTTTTTTCTATTGCGTAATTAAATATAGATATTCTTGTTCTTCTAAATAATTTCCAATACAGTTCTTTACACGATGATTTATTCAAATTATTATCTTGATCAATATATTTAAATACTTTACCAAGATTATTTATCGAGTTATCTGTAGTGTTTCCTGGATTTAAAATAATTTCAGTAAATGTAATACCTAGGTTTTTTTCTAGATTGTCAAAATTTATTATTACTGCTTCTGGTGCATTAATAGTCTCTACACTTTAAAATATATTTTTAGAACTAATATCCCTTGGTTTTATTTAAATATTATAATGAATAATAAAAAATACTTGTTTTAATGTGAATATTTAATACATTGATCAAAATGATAAAATAAATTTTCGTTTTTTTAATAATTTTCTTGCATATAGTTAATCCATTGTTTTATTATCTCATTATTATAATTACGTTCTTGCATTTCCTTTATAAAATTTTCTTCTAATTCTAATTGATCCAAGTATTTCTTTTGTAAATTTATAATTAAATTACCTATTTGTTCATTATCACTTATATTTATATTGATAGCTTCATGATATCCATTTAAAATATTAATTGTTCTAGATATTCTTCCTTGAAAGCATTTACCTTGTGAATCTTGTATTTCTTGATATAATATTTTTAGTAATTCTTCTTTATGAACATTATTTTTTATAAAATCTAAAATGGGCAATAATATTTCTTTATAATTTAATTGTAATTTGGAATGAATATATTCGTCTTTACAATAATCTAATAAAATATTTTTGATATTCGTAGGAATATTTAATTCATTAACAAGTTTGTCAATATCATTTTCTTTACATTGATAAAACGAAATAAAATCTATTACAGATTTATTAGTAGTAAATTCAATATTATGATTATGTACTGATTGTTTATCAGAATATATATTTTGATTATTTTTATTATTATTTAAAAATCTTCTAATTGCTGGATGTAAATTTTCTACAGGATTATTGTTAATGTATAAATATCGAAGCCTTGGCAAATGTATTATACATATTGGTATATGTGTAATTTGATTATTATTCAAAGAAAGTGTTCGTAATTCTTGTAAATTAGCAATTTCTTTAGGTATTTTTGCAAGTTTATTATTATTTAAGGCGAGTTCGCGTAATTGTTGTAAATTAGCAATTTCTTTAGGTATTTTTGCAAGTTTATTATTATTTAAGGTGAGTTCGCGTAATTGTTGTAAATTACCTATTTCGTTTGGTAATTCTGTAAGTTTATTATGATACAAACGAAATATTTGTAATTGTTGTAAATTACCTATTTCTTTTGGTAATTCTGTAAGTTGATTAACAATTAAATAAAGTACTCGTAATTGTTGTAAATCACCTATTTCTTTTGGTATTTGTGTAAGATAATTATAATGCAAATGAAGTTTTTGTAATTGTTGTAAATTACCCATTTCTTTTGGTATTTTTGTAAGATGATTATGATACAAATAAAGTTTTTGTAATTGTTGTAAATTTTCTATTTCTTTGGGTATTTCTGTGAGTTGGTTATTATTCAAATTAAGTATTTGTAATTGTTGTAAATTGCCTATTTCTTTTGGTATTTCTGTAAGTAAATTATCATGCAAAAAAAGTTCTTGTAATTGTTGTAAATTTCCTATTTCGTTAGGTATTCCTGTGATTTGGTTATTGTTCAAATAAAGTATTTGTAATTGTTGTAAATTACCTATTTCTTTAGGTATTTCTGTGATTTGATTATTATTCAAATAAAGTATTTGTAATTGTTGTAAATTTCCTATTTCTTTAGGTATTTCTGTAATTTGATTATAATCCAAAAAAAGTCTTTGTAATTGTTGTAAATGTCCTATTTCTTTTGGTATTTTTATAAGTTGATTATAATCCAAAAAAAGTTTTTGTAATTGTTGTAAATTACATATTTCTTTTGGTATTTCTGCAAGTTGTTCATTATACAAATCTAAAACCTTTATATCTGTGTCATATTCTTTATTTCCTATTAGTATCATTTATTCATATTATAATGTATTGATTAACTAAATAAATAAAATTTTCATTTTTTTATAATAATTTTCTTGTATATAGCTAATCCGTTTATCCATTTTATAATGTATTAACTTGTATACAAGAAAATTATTAAAATATGAAATTTATTTTATTAACTAATATTACCAAAATATTAATAACATTCGCAAATAAGAATATGATATAAATACTAGCCTAAAAAATAGATTTACAATGATTACAAAAACTTTAACAAATAATCAACCAAAAGAAATAAGCAATTTATAACAATTACGGGCATATATTGGCTATAACCTATTACAAATATTTATATGTGATATAAATAATATGTATAACTAATATTTGATGGTTATGTTTTATCCATAAATGATGAATTATAAAAATATCTAAAAAAATAAACCTTGAATAAGCTTTAATAAAAAATGAAAATATAATTAAATAATATATATAAATAAGTAATATTTAAAAAAAACTAAACAATGTCATATTTTAATTACATATTACCATCAACAACAGAAATAATAAAAACGATTATTTTAAAGGATAATGATTGTTTAATGGTTAATACAATAACTAAAAAATTAATTAATTCTGGATATCAAGTGTTACCTGCAACTTTATATCCAAATGAAGTCCATATTTCGTATATTGATACAAATAATACTACAAGTAAAAATTATAGTTTCGTAAAACCTGGTAATGTTGCTTTTTGTTTTATGAATTAGGAAAATTTGTTTCTAACGATTGATTTTTATTTTATCTTCATAATTTTCAATTATTTGTTTATAAAAAAATCCTTTTTAGTTATTTTTGATGAGTAGGTATATAAGTTAATATATTATAAATTAGAAATAAAAATGATTTTTATTTTTATAAATACACCTATATTTATATTAGTATTAATATTTGATAAATAATGTCTAATAATCTATGTAATCGAAAAATAGTATATTTAGAATTGTTAAATATACTAGAACGTAAAATTAATGAATATAAAAAAAATAATAAAAAAATTACTACTAATTTATGTAATTTTTCAAACGAAGATTATATTGAAATATATAATCAATATAACATAAATATTAATATTTTAAAAAGATACACTGTTTCTGTTAATAATTTTTATGTTAAGCAAGTTAATAATATTACAGTATATAAACAATTACTTAATGATAATTTATTAAACGATAAAATATTCGACACAGAAAATAAAATATCACCTGACCAAGAATTATTAAATATTAATGGATCTATAAAAATAAAATTAATTGGATTTTCATATTATGAACAATTAAAAGAAATCATACACTCAAATATAAAATTTGATTTGCATAAATTTATGTATTGTTTGGAAGATTATAATGATATGTCTAGTAATTTATATTGCGGCTGCTATTGTTATATTTTTTTCGAAGTTATTGAAAATAATTGTGATTTTAAATACATATTTTATTCTAATTATAAATCACAATTTTATAAAACGAATATATTGCCAAAAATAGATTATATACCTATTGCGAATCACGTGTTATATATAAAAAGATACTATTATTCCGAAACAAATATGCCATATTTTCAATTTGAACACGTTCAACTTTTTTTTCCTTTACATTATCGTTGTATTAATTATAAAATAGATATTAATAGTCGATATAGTAAAATATGTCCCAAGGATATAGAAGATAATTATAGAAAAAATATATTAATCAAACATGCAAAGTATTAATTATTTTATTGAATATAAAATGATGACTATATTATATTTTTAATATATAAAAAATCGATACATGCCACATACAAAAATCAATAAATGTAAATTTATTGAATACTTTACACATAAAAACGCCGATAAGAAATTTAACCAGTCCATTCTATAATTAATTATATTTTTAATAATAAATTAAATTTCAAAATATTTGATTGTAATTATCTTATTTTTTAAATACTTTATCACGTAAATTGTAGGAATTAAATTCGATTTTTTATAAAATAACGATATTTAATTAACAATTAAAATATAATTTATTTCAAATTAATAAATATAAAAATGTTTTTAATACTTTTACTAATAATTATTATTTTCTTAATAATTTGTTCTAGTTCAATATTATCAGTTATTTTGTTTTTTATTTCTAATGAACAAAATAATAAACAAAATAATGAACAAAATAATAAACAAAATAATGAACAAAATAATAAACAAAATAATGAACAAAATAATAAACAAAATAACGAACAAAACAATAATTCAAATACACAAAATTATATTAATGAAAAATTAATTGAACAAGAAAAAATATATTTAAGTGAATTAGAAAAAAAATTAATTTTTTCTATATACAATGTTTCTTTAGATCCAGAAATGGTAAAAATAAAACAAAATAATATAGAACTCGTAAAAATGTTAAATTATATACGTAATGATTTAACATTAACATTAGATAAAAAGACAGAATATAGGAAAAAGTATATTGATTTAATATTATTTATAAGAAAATCAATAATCGATAATTTATCAAATAAATTAAATCAATATGAAAAACAAACATTATTAACAATGGAAAAAATTGTATTTGAAAAAAATAATAATTTATTTACAAGTCCATATTTTTCTAGCGAGGCAAGTTTATTAATGGTTCAAGTTTATAATGTTTCTACAAAATTCAAACAAAATGCCGAAAAATATAATGATATTTTTAATGCATCACTACAGATGAATAATTATAATGATCAACAAGTAAAGCAAGAAAATATTATAAAATTTTATAATAGTGTAATGAATTCTAATATACAAATTTCTATGGTTACTTTTTCATTAATAAACGAATTGTTATAAAGTTGTTAATAAAAACATAAAACATAAAAAAATGAAAATATAATATTTAATAAAAAATAATATTATTAAGAATATAATATATTATAATATTAATAAATGTCTATATTTTTGTCGTATCGTTATACTAATATACCTAAAGAAACTTTAGAAAATACAGTCACAAAATTTGTTTTAAATTTAAGAAATCAGAATATAGATATTTTTTGTAATTTAGAAGAAGATGAAAAATATATAAAAAACAAATACACAACAAAAATGATAATGAATGAATGTTTTGAAGAATTGGAAAAATGTAATACACATATAACACTTATTTTTCCAGAATCAGGAATAGGTGAAGGTATGTTATTAGAATTAGGATATGCTTTAAAATTAAAATTAAAGACATTATTATTGATACCAAAAGATTATAATGGTAATACTTTAAGATCAGTTGTAGACAAATATATAGATTATAGAGATTTTGATGAACTTTTAAAAATGGATTTTAAGGAAATTTTAAAATTTTAATTAAAATTAGAAAATAATAAAAATTGATTTAGTTATAATTAGATATTTTTTATTGAAATTTTTAATTGGCTAGTAATTATATAATGACAAACAAATTTAAAAATTTAGAAAAATTATTAAAATTAAAAATGGTTTTAGAACAAGATAATAATATAGACGATTTTTTATCATTTAATATTGTAAATTTAATTGATAAAAAATTAAATAAATATGAAAAAGAAGGTTATTATGTACCTCCTAAAACATTAGATACTTTTAAAACTATACCAACCGTTGAAGAGATTTCAGAAATTATAGATCAAGAAGCTGAACGTAAAGCTAGGAAAGAAAAAACAGAACGCAAAGCTAGGGAAGCAAAGAGTAAAACTAAAGAAGCAGACAGAAAAGCCAAAAATGCTGAAAGACGAGAAGAAGAAGCAGAAAGACGAAATAGAGAAGAAGCAAAACTAGCTAGAGAAGAAGAAGCAAGACTAGCTAGAGAACAAGCAGATAGAATAGCTAGAGAAGATGCAGAAAGACGAGCTAGAGAAGAAGAAGCAAGACTAGCTAGAGAAGAAGCAGATAGACAAGCTAGAGAAGAAGCAGATAGACGAGCTAGAGAAGAAGCAGATAGACGAGCTAGAGAAGAAGCAGAAAGACGAAATAGAGAAGAAGCAGATAGACTAGCTAGAGAAGAAGAAGCAAGACGAGCTAGAGAAGAAGCAGAAAGACGAAATAGAGAAGAAGCAGATAGACTAGCTAGAGAAGAAGAAGCAAGACGAAATAGAGAAGAAGCAGAAAGACTAGCTAGAGAAGAAGAAGCAAGACGAGCTAGAGAAGAAGCAGAAAGACGGTCTAGAGAAGAAGCAGAAAGACGAAATAGAGAAGAAGCAGAAAGACGAAATAGAGAAGAAGCAGAAAGACGAACTAGAGAAGATGCTGATAGACTAGTTAGAGAAGAAGTAGAACGCAGAAAGAGAGAAGAGATGGAACGACTAGATAGAGAAGCAGCAGAAAGACGAACTAGAGAAGAAGCAGAACGTAGAACTAGAGAAGATGCTGATAGACTAGTTAGAGAAGAAGTAGAACGCAGAAAGAGAGAAGAGATGGAACGACTAGATAGAGAAGCAGCAGAACGTAAAGCTAGGGAAGCCGAAGCCGAACAATCAGTCATAGAAGCAACACAACAATTAGCTAAAAATGAGGAGAATAAAATTATATCACAAATTATGTCTTCACAGAATATGAAATATTTATGGGGTATAAAATTTACTATCGCACAATTCGAAAAAATATTTACAATAAAACAAGTTGATAACTTAAATAATAAACATATATTAAAAATTCATAAATGTGATAATAATATAATTGAAAATAATCCATCGAACAAAACATTATACATTTTAATAAATAAAACGAATAAAATTAATATTTGTTCGGCAGTAATTTTTAACAATTCTGAATTTAAATATGATGATTTCAAGAGTTATTTTTGGGAATTAGGTTCATTTTGCATTAACAATAAATTATTTAAAGGAAAAGGATATGATGACTATTTATTAAATCATATCCTAGATAATTTGCCAAATAATTGTAATAACATATGGTTATCTACAGCTTCCGAGAACACGGCATCAATGTATAGTCTGTTTGGTTTTTCTTATTTAAGAAATGAGGATACGTTTATTAAATTTGGGAATAAGGTCATAAATAATTCGCCAAACGTTTTTAATATTGTATATAAAAAATTAAATAAGGTACCGACTACAATGCAGCCTGCGGAATATAATAAAGTAAAATATTACAAGTTAAATTTTATTAATCAAATGGATGAAGAATTACCTAATATCATTAATTCGTCTTATATTTGCAGTAGTGTTAATATATTATATATAATGCATGCAATAAAAAATGTAGATTATGATTTGTTTTACTCGAAAGAAATAACACGATTTAATAAAGAAAGATACTACAGTAATATCGAACAATATGCTACAATATTAAATCACGTATATGCTAATACATTAAATGTTGATAGTGTCAGTGAAACATTTTTCAAATATGAAAATGGAAAAATTACATATTCAGTGAAATCATTTTCTAACGAATTAAGGAATATTTACAATAACAATAATAACAATAATAATAATGATAAGATGAAAATTGAAAATTTATTAACCGCGGAATTAAATACACCGGTTAATCATTTTAATTTAGTGTATGAAAATAATCGTGCATTTATTCGAGTTCCTGATTCATTCCCTGTTTCCGAAAATTTTCCATTTTATAGAATACGAGATAACATCGATGATTTAGTCAATGTTATCCAAATGGAAGAGACGAATAATATGCATGATTTTTTAAAACAACAAATTGAAAATTTTATATCATTAGATCAAATTTCATCCGTTATGGATGAAAATAGTTTAAATGAATTAATTGATAGAACAGTGTTTAAAATTAATCGCATTTTTAATTTAATAATGAATTTAAAAGAAAGAAAAAATTATGCATTGCCTATTCAAATATTAAATTACGAAGAAAATCATTGGTATGCTTGTGTAATATTGAAATTAAATGATCAATATTATGTATATTATATTGACTCAATCGAAATAAGCAAAGTAATGACAATAACGACAATTGCTGACTATATAATTAACGCAAATATAAGATTAGTTGCGTTGAGCATTATAGCCGTTTTGTCATATTATTATGCAACCCCCAAAGACGAAAATAAAGAGGCAAGAGAAAAATTTATTAATCGTATACTTGAAAAATTAAAAAATATCCAAGAAATTGCAATTGGATATAATCCAATTGATTATTAATTTTTTGCGTATTTAGTGTTATATAATATTAGGTTGGTATAAAATATAATTAATATAAAAAGATATATGTGAATTTTAATTAATCTTGATTTTTTTTATAAACAGATCTAAACACAATTAAAAATATAAAATTAAAAACTAGTGATAAAATTAACAATGTAATAATTATTAATCCAGATAAATATACAAATAAATACAATGATAATTAATAATTTAGAGAATTAATTTGATTTAGTATTGTTAATATATTATTATATATTAAATTGCATAAAAAATAATGTGATGATTATATAGACAAAAAATATTTACACGATAATTATGCCTCGTTAATAAATTAATAATTAAAAATTATTTTAATTATTAATGGTTCTAATATATTAATATCGATATATTAATATATATTTTATATCATAATATAATGAACTTGAACCAATTAATTATATTTAAGTACGAAATAGTGACGGGCTTAAACCAATGAATAAACATTACCAATAAATATATGGCAATATTGATAATTTAACGAACAATTAACAAAATCAAGTGTTACAATAATTGATTTTTTTTTGAAAAAAATTTGTTAAATTATTTTAAAGGCAAATACTTGATATATAATGTATTTCATATAGATTCATTAGAAACAAAAAAATCAATAACAGATATATTATGAATATATTGTGAAAATTGGTCTTGACAAAAGTTTAAAAATAATAACCATAAAACAATAATTTACACTAATATTTATAAATAATTTACACTAATAATTATAAATAATTTATATTAATAATTATAAATAATTTAAAAAATAAATAGAATATATAAAAAACTACTTACGTAATCTTTTTAAATGAATTATTAAAAATATTATAATTTATCGTCATTAATATCATAAAATAGTAACATTTTATCAATATTTGATAATTCAAAATTATTAATTTCAACTATTTCGCGATTTGTTAAATTAAAATCATAACATTTATTTACTGAATGATCGAATAAAATATTATGGTATTGTTTATTTAAAACATATGTTATTGCCTTTAATATATAACGCGCTGAAATATTATTTTTTATTTTAATATTTACTTGTGTTTTAATTATAATTTTTGAAAATGTCGTTTTTAAATTTTGTGATATATCAATTAAGTTATTATTTTCATTTGGTATATATTCATTTTGATCATAACAACACACTAAATATTCATATTTTTTATGTAAAATAATTTCACTTTCATGTATATCGTATAAATTTATTATGTAATCTTTTTTATTTTGCTCATAGATTAAATCATATTTAAATTTTGGAAAATCATATATCGAATACAATAACTTGTATGTATGAATTATATTTTTAATTCCTGATTTATGTTTAAATTGACCACAATTAAATTTTATATATTCTTTACACAAAGGATATAACACAGTATATAAATGATCAATATTTATTTCTATATTTTGATTTTTTATTAAATTTTTATACATATCATTAATCATATTTAATAAAATGTTTTTATTTGTAGTTATTGGTGATAGTAATGATTTTTGTATAAAAATTTTAATTAAATTAGAAGTGTATAATATGCATATAAATATTGAAACTAACCAACATAATTCAATTGACCATTTCCAATTTCCAATTGTTATTCACATCTTTTGACAATTCATTTATTAACACATTATTTATATCATTATATTTTTTTAATTTATTATTAATTTTGAAAATATAATATAATGCAAAACTTTCATCGTTATAATCTTCTTCTAATAATGTTTTTAATTGTAATAATGTTTCCAAATTTGTATTCATTATATTTTATTACAATAAAATAAATATTTGTAATATATAAATAAAATTATACAATAAATGTAATTTTTAATATTTTTTTATATTATAATGTTTAAAAACATAGATATAAATTTAATCGAAATTAATGATTCAATAGAAACTAACATTTTTTATACATATTCAAATAAAACATATTATCCAGGTTATATTTATTCTTTAAGAGATATTATAAATAGAATAAGAAAACATAATGACAATGATTATTTAGGAGAACAAATAAATTTAAATGATACAAATATTGAATTAAGGATAAAAGGTTATTTTTGTAGAGAACATTTAAAAGATATTGAAAATAAAAACTATTTTAAATATATAATTAATAATTGTTATATATGTGAAGTTCTAAATTTGCAAGATAAAATTACTTTTGGAGAATATGTAATTCTAGTTTTCAATATACAAGTTTCAGGATATAAAAATAAAATTTATCACACATATGCAATTTATGAACCAAAACATATTTTTTGGGATTATTTGCGTTTAGAAAATATAGAACCGGAACATAAGATTATTATTAACAATGAAACACTTGTATATAATGATAAAACATTTGTAACAAAATATGAAAACGAAATAAAATTTACAATTATTAGTCCATTATTTAATTGCAGATTTTATAATGATTTTAGTAATTTTTTTCATCATAAACCAAAATCTTTTGTTAAAACATTATATATTAAAAAAGCTATATAAATAATTGTATTTGAGATAATATATTCAATTTTGAACTTGTAAAAAGAAATGTATAAATATGCAAATAAAAACACAATAATTAAATTGGTTTATATACTTCAGTTTCCACATAATCTAAACAAAAACATTATATAATAACCACAATAAGTCATAGAAAAGACTTACCATTAATATGATATAATTTACACTTGATAAATAATATAACTAAAATATTATAATATTTAGTTCTGTCTTTTTTATTCTTTTGCTTGATTTGTGTATGTATTTGTATTTAATATGGTTGAAATAGTATCTTAAAAAAAATGAAATATATAACTCATAATACCTCCTTAATATATAACATACTAATATAAAATGTTAGTATTAGATAATGTACCAGAAAGTTATCGCGAAAAAATTCAATCAGATTTTTGCGAATTTCAATTTAAGAATGTTCGTTTAATATTTAATGATAAAATTTGTAATTTTGATAATAATGATAATTATAAAAATATCGCAATATATTTTTGTCGATTTAGTGAATTAGAAATAAAAATATTAAAACATCTAATTACATATATTAATTATAATATTATTTATGATAATATAATTATTAAAAAAACACAGACACTTGATTGTATGAATTGTATAGAAGTTTTATCATTAAAACAGCAACGCGATAAATGCTTGACTTGTACAAATTATACATATGCAAATTGTAGACATAATTATTATGTAATATATTATGATACAACATTTGAATTTTACGTTCATGAGGACAGAAATTATTGTATTAATCATGCGCGCAAAGGATATAAAGAGATTGTAAGTTCAAGGTTTATTGAAGAATATGAACGTTATGAATCATCAAAAACCTTTATATCAAATACTTCAATTTCTAATTCATTTAAAAAACCATTAGTAAATAATAATTCAGATATAGTTAAAAACAATACAGAAAGTATATGTGTAAAACCAGAAAATAATATGTTAGATACATATTTAGTAAAAATTATAAAAAACAAAAAGGAATACGAAATGACTTTTATTAATACAGATTTATTAGAATTATGTGAACGATTAAAAATATTATTCAAAAATGGTAGTTTGTGTTATGATATAAAAAATAATGTTTATATTTATAATGTATGAATGATTTTATGATTATTATATTTTTTAATTTATTGTTTAAAGTTATTATAAATTTTATAATTTTAATAATTAAAAACAAAGTAAATATTAATAAAATAAATGATAATAATTTAGCAATAATCAACGATTGAACTAAAATAAATATTATAATGATTTAAATTATTATACGGGCCTTTGGAATATGAATTGTTTTATAATTTCTAGTTTCTTTTTTAAATTATTTAAAAAAAAATAACATTTATCAATAAAAAAATTAACATGACAATTATGCTAATAACAATTTAAAAAAAGCTGTACTCGCAACTAATGCATATGTAGAAACTTTATAGCCAAGTATTGAAGCAAAACAAAAATTCATAGAACTAGCGATTACATATTGTTTTGGAACTTGTTTTCCATTACTTTCAATGATTTTACACAATCCTTTAAAAGCTGATGAACTTCCAATTACTAAACCTAGAACTATTATACCTGAAAGTAATAAATTATTTGTAGAATGAAAATTGGATAATAAAATATTATGACCCAACATTTTGCGTCCTATAACACTCGCTATACCAACAGTTGAACCTCCTAAAAATCCTACTACATGAGGCATTACAAGAAAACCCATATATGCTACACCTGCCATATTATTAATATTTGTATAAATTATTTTATAAAGTGATGATTAATAAATTATAATTTCATTTTTTTTTGATTTTTCACAAATTTAAAATATAATTTTATAAAAGTCAAGTATTGAATTAATAAAAGTTATATAATCTTATATTTATATTATTTTGGTTTCGTATAACTTTTTTTTACTATTATTAAATTTTTAAAAAATGAAATTAATATTGTAAAACATATTATGTAAATATATTACAAAACATATTATATTTACAATATAAATCACATGCAAATGTTTATAAACGTTTTTAATACAAAACCTGTTAATAAACCAACATATTTTAATAAATTATGTTTTAAAAATACCAAATTTAATATTAAATTTGACAATAATATTAAATTTAGTATTTTTAATACAAAACCTAAACCAATACATTTTAATAAATTATGTTTCCATTCTAAAAATACCAAATTTGACGATAATAATAATATAAAATTTAACGAAAATATTAAATTTAACGAAAATATTAAATTTAATAATAATATAAAATTTAATAATATTAAAATGTCTGATAATTGTAGATTAGGTAGAAATTTAAAAACTGGTGAATATTTCAAAATTATCGGTTTTAAAGGCGTTGATAAAAATGTAGATTTAAATATTTCAAAAAAAAAATGTTTGTTGCGTAATTTTGCCATAGTTAATTCTTTACTCGCATTGATATTTGGTTCTACTTTGAAAAATTATTATTATGCAATAGAAATACCAATGTTTGAAACTATGTTTATTACAAGTTTAGTAATAACTTCATTAAATAAAAAAATACCTAATAAATATTTAAAATTATTATTGGTAACTGAAATAATGAAATCCATTATTATTGTATGTCCTCCTACATTAAATTTTTTGATATGTGAAGCGCAAAATATAATTACGTTTATTGCAATTGTGTTTCTTTTTTCCTAATTTAATATTTTTTTATTCAAATTTTCAGTTTAAAAAATATTAGGTGTAATAATTTCCTAAATAATACTCATAATATTAATGAATCTTCTAAACCTGGATTAATAGTTTTTGTTTTTTATCAATTATTTAATATAAATTATTATATATGATATTATGATTAAATAATATTCATTTTGAAATAAAAATTGAATATAATATATTACATGAAATGTTATTTATAGCAAAAGATTATTAACAACATATACTATGCAATTAATTCAAAATCGCAACTCGATATACTTGCAATTATTAGAAAGAAAATTAAAAAATTTCGAATATTTAGAAAAAGAAGATATAATAACAGATACTTATTTAGAAAAAGAAGATATAATAAAACATTCAGATAAATATACAATAGATGATACAACAAAAAATGAAACAATAAAGTTAAAAAATTTTATACAAAATAATTTACAATATGATAAAATTATCCAGTATAATTATACTTTTAATATATTTTCAGATCAAAAACTATTTGTAGATCAAGAATTAGTAGATTTAAATAAAATTATTAAAATACAATACCTAGGAATTGCACAATATGAATTAATATCAGAATGTATTAATGAATATAACAATAGTGAAGAATTAAAATTACATGATTTTATAAATTGTATTGGCAATGGTTATCTAGCTAATTTAGGAATATCTACACAATGCATATTTTTTTTCAAAGTTCTTGATACAATAACAGAAAAATACATATTTTACTATGATTGCAAGTTTTATAAAACTGATTCTATTATTAAATTAAATTATATACCAATAAAAAATCATACTTTATCTTTAGAAATCAAAAATTTGGTTGAAGATGATTATTTTAAAACTTATTATGAAAATATTCCTTTTTTACCAGATAAATATATGCATTATTTTAATTTACATGGTCGTTATAAAAAGTATTTTCGTATTCTACTCGATAATTCCAATAAATTTGTTTGGATAAATGTAGAAATCGATATGTTAGAAAATCCAAAAATATATAAAAGAGTTGTTGATATAAAATCTGCTCGTAAATAATATTTTTTTATAAGCTATATGTTCGAAAATAATTTAATATATTTACAATTATTAAAAAAATATCAATTGTCTTGTTATTAAATCTTTATTTTATTTTTTACAAAATAAATCCAAAAATATAATAATCATCTAAATTTTCTGAATTTTTAATTAATTAATTTTTTATTTGAGAATTACCATTCTATTCTTTTATGAATAATTTTTAAATTACTCATTTTTTTTTGATAATTTTGCATATTACAATTTTCCTTATGACTATAAAAATATGTATAAGCATCAGTACAATTTTTAGGTACACATTCATCATATATATTTTTTGGTAAATAAACTTGATCCAACATAAAATAAACATATTTTTCTCCTATAGCAAATGGATAAGGAACATCGTTATTACCAACTGGTGAATAATATTTTATTATATTATCATTCGTTTTAAATTCATATATTGATTCTCCTATATATACATATTTGTCTTTATTTATTTTTAATAAAATAGAATTACCATCAAAAGCTTTTCCATGACCTCCGCTAAATTCTGTCATCGGATTTAATGGACTTTTGCCAATAAATATATCGATTACTTTATATTCAGCAATTTTTTTAATAAATGAATATATAGCATAAAATTTATTTTCTCCTAAATAATATTTATCCTCCGGAAATTTAAATATATTTTCTCCTAAATAATATTTATCCTCCGGAAATTTAAATATATGAACTTTTTTTATTGTATTATTTACATAAACTAAAAAGGATCTACCTCCATTATCATGAGTTAAATATTTTTTATATCCTTTATATTGACTTTTTATTTTTTTATACATTTCATTATTTTTTGTTAATAATTTTTTATTGTTATCAAAATAATATTTCTTAATGGATTTTATATCAAGATGATATTTTCTATATCCTTTCGGTATTCTTACTTCTTTTGAAGAAAAATTATTATAAGATATAAAAGGATAATAATAACCTGGATTTATTTGTAATCCTATTAAAATATTCATAAAGTTACCATTTATTTTCTTGTATCTTACAATTTGAGAATATTTTATTTCATTTAGTTTATGCATTATATTAATATATATTATTATTTTATTAACATTTTATTAAATATTATATTAAATATATCTTTTATTGAAATTATTTAAAAGTATATTATTTACTAAAAATTGAAAATATATTTCTAGAAATAGCCTTTTATATTATTTATATATAATAAACAACGATGGATACGATTGTAACAATTGTTCTAGTGTGTGGCATTGGAAAATTCAACTTTGCGAAACAAATAAAAGAATTAAGTAATCTACCATATGTATTGGGCTTGATTAGCTTTAATGAATCTAATATAATCAAAGATTCTAACGATAAAAAAAAAGATCCTAACAACAAAATCATTATCAACCTCACTGATTTGCCAATTCGTGTTACTAAAAATAGCTTAATATTATATTTTCGTGATTGGTTAAAGTTAATAAACACACATGATTTGTCAATTTTTGATAATAATAATAATGATAATAATGATAATAACAATAACAATAATAATTTTTCAAATCCAATTATTATTGATATTAAAATTTTTTTCAATAACATAGATAAAGATGATTTTTTGTCCTTGTCTCATATTGCGGATTATGTGAATGACAAGTATTATTTTAAATTAGTTGAATTGTTCGGGCCTAAATTAGATAATATTGACAATCATTTTTGTAAATTTCCAGATGTTCTTAAACAAATATATTATGAAAAATATTTACAAGAAGTTAAAAAATGTGGAAATTTCATGAAAAAGTTAGTTAGTTTCACTACATTAAATCAAGATTTGGCCAAAGATTTATGGTTATGTGAAAATTTTCCAAATATTTTCTTTGATAAAATACTAAAAGTTCCAAATCATTATAATAAGTTTGTAGAAACTTTACGCCATGTATCGTTTGATAATCTTGTTAAACAATTAGATAATAAAATAATCGAAATTATTAAAAAAGACAAGATTGATAATATATCAGACTGTTATACTTTAAATATTGACAATTTAATAACCGTATTGAAGTCTAGTAAAGAAATTCTTAAAAAATTAACAATGAGCAATAAACTTACTGAAGATAGTTTTGAAAATGATTATTCAAAGATAAGTGATTTTAATCGTTGTGCGAAACAATTCGGGTCAAATATTTCTCTGTATGATGTTTTGAATGGTTGGGCAGACGAACTAGGAATGCCTATGTTTTCAATTGGATCATTACCTTTTCAAATTAATCATGCATCAATCATAGAACCATGTAGTTCTGTTAATTTAAATAATTTTATTAAATTTTATAATATTGATTCTGATAAATATGATAAAATAAATAAGGAAAAAAAAATAAAGCAGGAAATTAATAATTTAATAGATATTAAAATTAAAGAATTAGAAGATGATAAACTTAAAAGGAAAATATTACTATTCAAGAAACGAAATATATATGGTTTTAATTAAATTTGATTTTTTATATTTTTTAACTTTTAATAGATAATATTATCATAAAATATGTTTTTCCAAAGGTCTTAGTTCTTATAAAAAATATTTAATGGCATTTTATTTATTCATTTTCGTAAAGATAAAAAATCAGTAATAACCTCGTCAATAAAATCAGATATGATAATTTGAGAATGCAATTCCATATTTTTTATAGGTCTAGTTAATCTATAATAACTTAAATTATTGACATAGTCAGTGTCCAAGAATCTATCATTAGTTTTTACTATCTCGTCATTATAATTCAAATAATTACCATTAACATATTCAACATTATCAAAATAATATTGGAACATGAGTTTATTGTAATATACCAAAAATGAATCAGTCATAATTATTTTGTATTTTAAAATTAAATTATCGTGATCCAATTTTTTAGGATTATACGACATTCCCATTAAAATTGGTAGTTCAGTGAAACTATCATTGTTAATATCAAAATATATTTTATCCTTGATATATTTTTTACTATCAAAAAAATTATCATAATAAACATAATCATTTATATTCAAATATCGACAACACATAAATTCTTGGAACATGTAAATTTCTCCATTATCAGTTAATTTTTTAACTAATTCTTGAATATGTAGTAAATGAAATTTACAGAATTTTGTTGTAGAATAATCAAACATGATAATATCATAATAATCATTTTCTACTTTATTCCAAAATTTTACATCATTCATATCACCTACAAGTAATGTAATATTATGATTATTCAAAACCTGAGGATTCAAACATTCATCTATGTGCCATTGAGGTTCATTGGTCAAAAAATCACATTTATAACTATTATTTCCAATTCGCGATTCTATTATTGATTGTATTTTTAATAAATCGGCTATTTTATCACCGCCTATTAATAACACTTTAGTTGTCATTTGAAATTATATTTAACGTCTATTTAAAAGACTTGTTAAAAACCATAATTTTCAATTTTTTTTATTATACTTGATAAATATTCATATTTTGTATTTTTTAAAAATTGAAATTATATATTTAATGAAATAATACAAATAATATAAAAACAAATAAACCATGACAAAATATAGTTTTATTATAAATAAAAAAAGATTAGAATTTATAGAAAATACTAGTTTGGAAAATTGTATTCGTGCTTATAGGAGCAAATTTCATAATTATATATGGTTTAAAAATGAATCTCCTGATATTGCAAATTGTCTTAGTTCAATATTGACTACGCATGAATACATAACTGATGATTCAGATATATTAGAAAAAACATTAGAATTAATGAAGAACCTAAAATTGGACGTAATTAAAATAAATATGACAGATGGTAATAAAAGTGATTTTTTTAATAGTTGCAAACGTTATATATATTTGTATCAACAAAATAATGAATATAAATGTGGCTTTTTATATGTTAATAATAAAAACTATTATATGATCACTGATTTGGAACAGGAATATATTTATTTTCGTGAAATTAGGACGATGAGTTTTATTATACCTAAATTAGATCCTGATTTCATAGAATTATATGCAAATTGTATTACACGTAATGAATACAGAGAATTTGATATTCATATAATACAACTAGATGAACAAAAAGCATTTATATTATATAATATTATTAAAGCAAGTAAAAAACTATCAGATATACAAAATATAATAAAATACTTGAGTATGGCAAATAATATAGAAATTTTATTTTCTATTGGTCATTCCAAAATACTTTCAAAATATCAAAATATACTCAAAAAATATTTAATAGATATTACAAGTAATTATTTAAGATCAATTAAGAGTGTTATAGATTCTGATATGTTTTTAGATATATATTTTAATAAAATTATTACGTTAGCTGATTATAAACATATACCTGGTGGTTATTATAGGTGTAATGGCGACACAAATGATTATTTGGATTATTATTTTTACTATATGCATGAGACTTATGATTCTAAACGCTTATTCTATTTTAATAAATTTGAAAAAATATTAACATGCAATATTTGTTGTAATAATATTACAGTACAATTAGAAAAATTATTTACTAATTTTTTAAATGACGTTTGTAAAAAATATAATTATTCTAATATAGAACCGAGATTTCATAAGGTTAACGCAAATAATAATAATTACAAAACAATAAAATTTTATAATGAACGAAAGATATATTTTCCTAAATATTACCTAACAGATATTAATCATAACGAAGTAAATCACAAAGAAAATGTTAATACCTTTATTTTAAAAAATTGGAAATATACATTTGCAAAATATATTCAAAATATTAGTATTCTTCAAAAATATAATACATAAATTGTTATTATTCAAGTTAAAATAAATTATGCCTAAATTACAATAATAATTTATCTGTAGTAAATTTTATAAAAAATAATATCGTAAATTATTTAAATTCAAAACTTTAATTCTTTATCTATTAAATCAAAAAAATCATTTAAAGACATATTAAATTGTTTTTTATTATTATTATCACGAATAGAAATATTATTATTTTGTATTTCTTTTTGTCCTATTATAATAGTATAATTATATCTATTTTCTAATTTACTATAATTTAGTATTTTTTTATTTAAAAAATTAGCTGATACATCAATATCTACATAATACTTTTTATTTTTAAATTGATCTAAAATATTATTAGCATAAGTAATAATTTCTTCTGAATTATCTATAGGTATAATAATAAATTGCCTAGGACTTAACCATAATGGATAAATACCTTCATAATGTTCTATCATTAAACCTAAAAATCTTTCTATAGAACCATAAATTGCTCTATGAATCATAATTGGTCTATGTTTATTATTTGATGTATCATAATATTCTAAATCAAATTTTTCTGGTAACACAAAATCTAATTGAATCGTTCCACATTGAAAACTTCTATTAAATTTATCTTGTATATGGATATCTATTTTTGGTCCATAAAAAGCTCCATCACCTTCATTTATTTTCCAATTCTCGAAATTATTATCTAATACTTCCTTTAGGATAGATTCGGCTCTAGACCATGTATCTATAGAACCACAATAATTATCAGGTCTAGTACTAAGTTCTACAGTAAAATTTAAATTAAATATTTTATAAATATGTTTCAAAAAATCAATACAATTAACCATTTCTTCCATTAATTGATCATCAGAACAAAATATATGCGCATCGTCTTGAGTAAATTTAATTACACGTGTTAAACCTGATAAAGCTCCTTGTAATTCATTTCTATGTAAAGTTCCAAAATCTGCATATCTAATAGGTAATTCTTTTATACTTCTATATTGAGATTTAAAAACTAAACAATGACCTGGACAATTCATAGGTTTTAAACAATAATCATGTTGTTCTTGGTGTTCTGATTTTTCTGATTTTTCTAATTTTTCTGATTGTTCTAATTTTTCTGATTCTTTTTTATGTTTCGTGACTTTGAACATATTGCTTAAATATTTATCATAATGACCGGATATTTTATACAAGTCAGTTTTAAAAATATTAGGTGTAATAATTTCTTGGTAATTTCTAAAATAATATTCATTTTTAATAATATTACTTAATGAATTTATCATTCGTGTTCCATATTCTAAAAAGAATATTGAACCTGGACTATATTCATTAATATAAAATAGGTTTTGTTTCTTACCAATTATTTGATGTGTATTGTCTTGCATTAATTATTAAATATTATATTATGATTATTAAATGTTATATTATGATTATAATTAATATTCATTTTTTTTTTATTAAAAAAAAATGAAATTATATTTGTATCGTGTGTAAGTAATATATTATTAACAATATATACTAAATATGCAATTCATTCATCAAGGAAGTCGAGCTTATGTTATTTACGATAATATTAAAATTCAAGTTTCAGAAGATATTGCTTTAAAGAAAAAACATGGCAATTTAAGTTCTTTAATGCAATTTATAAAAACATATGTACCAAAACCAATTCATGAACATATTATAGTGTGTAATGAATATTTTTCGGGCGAAAAATATGCCGTACATAATATGATTACAAATACTAAAATATATTTTATTCTGGATGCTGAATATTTTAAAAAAAATTATAATCATACTTTTAAAGAAAATTCCAAACAATTTTGTTGTATTAATGATCGTGATTCTCGAGGCCGTGATGTTTTTAAAATCTGCGATTATGATTTTGGAAAAAATGTTAATTATTACCAATATTATAGGTTATTAGAATTAATAACTGATGAAGAAAAAACAATGTTAGGATTATATTTATCTTTAGGAGATCCAAATCTTATTATAGATGAGATTAATAATTTTACTACACTTTTTAATTATTCTAGTTTATTGCCTTATAAACTAGATGAAAAAAATATTAAAGTCGTATACGGAAATAAATGTATATGTATGCAAGCTTATGTTTCAGCAGATTATCAAAATACATTTTTCACAGTAAAAGAGATTAATGATACAATTAAAAATATTAATAATTGTTTAAATGCCTTGAAAAATAGAGGCATCAAAGATATTGCTAATTTACAAATATTAGATGAATTAAAAACAATTCGCAATAAATATTTGCAAGATTTTGCAAATAAACAAAATAATGTAGATTTAAAACAATTTATTACTTATAATCGTTTAATTGAAGAAACCAAAAAACAAGATTCAATAGATGAAGTTAATAATATTAAAGACCAAGTTAATATTAAAGATGTTGTCAAAAATGATGATGTTGTTAAAAATGAAGTCGATATTAAAGATGAAGTCGATATTAAAGATGATGTTAAAAATGTAAATGTTAAAAATATTGACGTTAAAGATGAAGTTGATATTAAAGATGAAGTCGATATTAAAGATGAAGTTGATATTAAAGATGATGTTAAAGATATTAATATCAAAAATGAAGATGTTAATGATGTTAAAGTTAATGAAGTAAAAGATAAAGAAATTAACGATGAATACGTAAATAATATTTTGAATAACATGAAACTCGTAAATTTAATCAAACAAAACTTTGATATAATTTTCGAAAAAAATACCTTTATTGATATTTATCATGAAAATTTAACAAAATCAGAAATAGCCATTATTACCAAATATTATGATATTAGTAATGAAGATAAAGAAATTATTAAAGCCATATTATAATTATCTTTTTCATAATATAATATTTTTTTCATAATGTAATATTTTTTATTAAATTCCATAAAGTTTAAAAAATTATAGTAAATATGCATAATATAAATACATTATAATTACATTATATATAAATCAAAATTATTATCTTATTCTAGATCTTAATTTATTATCTTAAAATAAATCACGAATATAATAATTTCTCGAATTATTAAATTTGGATGTATTATTATTTAATGTTCCTAATTAATTATAGTTATAATATTAATAACTTGATTTTTATGTAATATAGAAAATTATCGTTTTAATGCTGCTTTTGTTCTTGATCCTTTCTGTTTCAAAATATAAAAACCATATATTTCTTTTCCTAATGGTACTAATATAAAATAGTTTTCCAAATATGATATAACTGACCTTTTATACATTTGGATGACACAAGGTATAGTGTCAATAAAATATGTAATAATGTCATCTACCATTAAACGTATTGTTTGATCTTCCGCAATTAAATCCAATGAGATATATTTATCATCGGATTTATAAAAATGTCTTATTGTAAAAAAGTTTTGACTTACTTTTTTATTTATTAAAATATATTGATCAAATATAGCTTCATAAGAAATTTTTTTAAGTATATAATCTTTTTCTAAATTTTTTATTTCTTTGTAGAAATTATCTAAATTATTAATTTTGTCTAAACCTTTAATATTTTCAAAATGAATTGTTATAAAGTCATACATTTCTGTTATTTGGTAAAAATGTTGGATACCTAATTCGTGATTAAAAAATATCGATACACCATTATTATAACGATTCGTTAATTCTAAGATTTTAAAATCCATTTTATAATTATTATTATAAATTAAATATATTTTTGAATATTTATTTCAATTTTATTTAAAATTTGCATTTCCTTTTGTATAATAAATATCTAATTTTATTATTCTTATTTTTAAATTATTGTTAAAATTCTAAATTATAATATTAAAATATTGATATGTTAATTTGCTAAAATAATAATTTAGTAATTAATAAGGAATATTAATATTATTCAAGTTCTTTTTATTGCTGCTTTTATGTTAATATTTTTACGTTCTATGTAATATATATGATTAGTATTTATTTCTGTAATTTTAAAAAAATTACTTAAATATTCTATATCAAGTTGACGTAGATAGCCATGCATAAAACATGGCAATCTATCCTGTAAAAACTCTGGGCAGTTTGGTAATCTGAGATATTTATCAGAAAAATGTGCATCCATAATATATCCAAATTTATCACAATAAAATCTGTCAATATTTTTTAATTTATTATTCATATAATAATGATTTACTATATCTGAGTTATAACAATAATAACCTTGGTTTTCTAAAAATTTATTAACATGATCGTTACAAAATGAACTTTTTAATATTATAAAATCATATGCGTCATATAATTGTTCCTTTTGAATTGTCAATTGAGAATCTTTTTTCTTAAATGTCAAGTCATTCTTTTGATAAACATTTAAGTATATTATTGTAAATACCATTTTTTATAAATTATTATAAATGTAAAAACATTACTATAAAGTTATTATTTCAATTTTATAAAAAATTATTTTATTGCTGCTTTAGTTAATTGGCCTTTACGTTCAAGATAATATACATTGATAACATTTATTTGTGTAATTTTGTAAAATTTTTCTAAATTTTCTGCCTCATATAATTCTGACCAGATAAAACATGGTAATTTATCTTGAAAAAAATCATGAATCCTGTTAAATGATAAATATATTTTATTAAAAGGATCAAAATACGTATTATATTGTGAAAATACACGAATATACATATTTATGTTTAATTCTTTATTTATGTAACAATATATGGAAAGCATACTATTACAAGTATAACAAACATAATTTTGACTTTCCAAGATTGATCTCATAGTTATATGACAAATACCATCACAATTGATTATAATAAAATCATAAATGTTATTGGTTATCTGTTCCTTTTCAATAGTCGAACCATCTAAATAACTTGTCATTTTTAATTTTCCAAATCTATTAATGTGAGCATCTAATTTTAATATTCTGAATTCCATAAAGATATAAGATGTGATAAAGATATGATAAAGATATTAGTATAAAATTATTATTTCAATTTTATAAAAAATTATTTTACTGCTGCTTTAGTTAATTGACCTTTACATTCAAGGTAATATGTGTTGGGAACATTTATTTTTGTAATTTTGTAAAATTTTTCTAAATGTTCTGCCTCATGGAATTCTGTCGAGATAAAACATGGTAATTTATCTTTAAAAAAATCATGAACACTGTTAAATGGTAAATATATTTTATTAAAAAAATCAAAATACGTTTTATATCGTGAAACTGCACGAATATACATATTTGTGTTTAATTCTTTATTTATGTACCAAAATGTGGAAAGCATATTATTATACATACAACAAACATAATTTTGACTTTCTAAGATTGATTTCATAGTTATATGACAAATATCATCACAATTGATTATAATAAAATCATAAACGTTATTAATTAACTGTTCCTTTTCAAAGATATTTAAACGATCTGGTAAACTTGTCATTTTTAATTCTCCAAATCTATTAATGTGAGCATCTAATTTTAATATTCTGAATTCCATAAAGATATAAGATATGATAAAGATATGATAAAGATATGATAAAGATATGATAAAGACATTAGTATAAAATTATTATTTCAATTTTATAAAAAATTATTTTACCGCTGCTTTAGTTAATTGACCTTTACGTTCAAGGTAATATACATCAGGAACATCTATTTTCGTAATTTTGTAAGCATTTTCTAAATTTTTTGCCTTATATTCATAAGCTTCATCTAATATAAAACATGGTAATTTATCTAGAAAAAAATCATGGATACTATCATATGATAAATACATTTTATTAAAAATATCAAAATACATATAACATGAATAAATATACATATTTATGTTTAATCCTTTATTTACATAATAATATGTGTTTATGTGACTATTGCTAAATTTATAACAAATACAATAAATATAATTTTGACTTTGCAAGATTGGTCTCATAGTTTCATGACAAACATCATTACAATGAATCATAATAAAATCATAATTGTTAATTAACTGTTCCTTTTCAATAGTCGAACCATCTAAATAATACGTCATTTTTAATTCTCCAAAACTATTAATGCGAGAATTTAATTTTAATATTTCGAACTCTATATTATTATAAGATATTATTTATGTCATGGCCTAATTAATAAAATATTAATTCAATTTATATTGCCAACACTTAAATTATAATTAATAATATAACATTCTAAATCATGATAATCATGTAACGATTTTATTTTGTTGCTTAATATGTAAAGATCTTTTGAACTATATAAGGTGACCTAAAATGGATTGAATTTGAGCGTGACGATTATAACTAACATTATTATTAAAATTAATTACAAATAAATCATAAGAATTACGTAATTGTTCCTCTTGAATTTCCAAGTCTTCTTTTTAAATACCATACATGCCTATAAATGTCCAAGTTTAACAAGTTACATTTTGACTAAAGACATTATTATAAATTCGTAATTTCAATTTTATAAAAAATATAAACTTTATTCAAGTTCTTTTTATTGCTGCTTTTATGTTAATATTTTTACGTTCTATGTAATATATATTACTAGTATTTATTTCTGTAATTTTAAAATAATTACTTAAATATTCCACATCGATTTGGGATATTGCACCATGCATTAAACATGGCAAACTATCCTGTAATAACTCAGGACAGTCGCCCAACTTAAAATATTTGTAATGCGTATTCCTAATTTCTTTATACGCATTACAAAAAAATATGTCAATATTTTTTAATTTATTATTTATATAATATCGGTTTACTATATTTGAGTGAAAACAAAAATAATCTTGGCTTACTAAAAAATCACACGCGTGTTCACTAAAAGGCAAACAATTTAATATTATAAAATCATACGCGTCATATAGTTGTTCCTTTTGAATTACCAATTGAGAATCTTTTTGCTTAAATATCAAGTCATTCACATTATATTGATAAACATTCAAATGTATTGTCGTAAATGCCATTTTTTATAAAATTAAGGATATTATAAAGATATGATAAAGATATGATAAAGACATTAGTATAAAATTATTATTTCAATTTTATAAAAAATTATTTTACTGCTGCTTTAGTTAATTGGCCTTTACGTTCAAGGTAATATACATTAGGAACATTTATTTTTGTAATTTTATAAGCATTGTCTAAATTTTTTTTCTCAGGAAATTTATCTAAGATAAAACATGATAATTTATCTTGAAAAAAATCATCAATATTGTCATATGATAAATATATTCTATTAAAAAGATCAAAATACGTATTAACATATGGTGAATAAATATATATATTTATTTTTGATCCTCTATTTACATAACAATATGTGTCTATGTGTTTATTGGGACACATATAAAAATGGGAATAAACATAATTTTGGTTTTCTAAGATTAATTTCATAGTTGTATAATAATTACTACTGCAATGAATTAGAATAAAATCATAATTAAGTAACTGTTCCTTTTCAATAGTCGAACCATCTAAATAATTTGCCATTTTTAATTCTCCAAATATATTAATATGAGCATCTAATTCCAATATTTTGAGTTCCATATTATTACAAAATGTGATAAAAATATGATAAAGATATAATAAAGATATAATAAAGATATTATTATAAAGTTATTATTTCAATTTTATAAAAAATTATTTTATTGCCGCCTTAGTTAATTGGCCTTTACGTTCAAGGTAATATAAACGAGTATCATCTATTTTTGTGATTTTATAATAATTTTCTAAATCCTCTACATCAGTAGTAAATTTAGTATAATAAAAACATGGTAATTTATCTTGTAAAAAATCATGACTCTTCCAAAATGAAGATATTTTATTACAACTATCAAAATTCATATTAAACGACGATACTGAATCAGCATATATATTATCTTTAAATTTGTTATTTACATAGCCACGCATAACTATCATACCAAACCATATAAAACCATAATAAACATAATTTTGACTTTTTAAAATTGGTTCTACAATAGTATGACAATTATTATCATAATTAATTAGTATGAAATCATAAACGTTAATTAATTGTTCCTTTTCAATAGTTGAATTATCTGAACAACACTTCATTTTTAATTCTCCAAATGTATTTATGTTAGCATATAATTTTAATATTCTGAATTCCATAGAAATATTATTATAAAATATGATAAATATATTATTAAAGTTATTATTATAAAGTTATCATTTCAATTTTAAAAAATTATTTTATTGCTGCTTTAGTTAATTGGCCTTTACGTTCAAGATAATATAAATAAGGAACATCGATTTTCGTAATTTTATGAGAATTTTCTAAATATTTTACATCAGAAATATATCTAGTAAAAATAAAACATGGTAATTTATCTTGAAAATAATCATAAGGATTAATACCAAGTAAAAATATTTTATTACGAATTTCAAAATTCATATATTGTCCGGATCCTGTACAAACATATACATTATCTTTTAGTTCGTTATTTATGTAATAATATACAATTTTCTTATTATGAAATACATTAGAACTAACATTAGTCAAAACATAATTATGAAATAAATTAGTATCAATATTAGTCAAAACATAATTTTGACTTTTTAAAATTGGTGTTATGATCGTATGATAATTATTATCACAATAAATTATTATGAAATCGTAAGCATTAATTAATTGTTCCTTTTCAATAGTCAAACCATCAGAATTTACCATTTTGAATTCTCCAAATGTATTTAGGCAAGCATTTAATTTTAATATTCTAAATTCCATAAAAATATTATTATAAAATATTATTGTAATATTATTCTAATTATAAAAATAATAATTCAATTTTATTTATAAAAAAATGTATTTATTCTGTTATGAACTTATTTTATTTGGTTTTTTTTACTGCTGCTTTGGTTAATTGACCTTTTTGTTCAATATAATACATATCAAAAATGTCTATTTTTGTAATTTTATAATTATCATCCAAATATTTTATATGAGACAGTGATGGTCGAAACAAACATGGTAATTTATTTTGAAAAAAATCGTAAAATAATGTACCACTATAAATAGTATTAAAATCAGCGTAACTATTAAAATCGTTATAATCATATAATAATTTTAATGTATTCGTAGTCATATAAAGATCTTTAGAATTACAATTATAGAACCTATAATAACCTTGATTAGTCAAAAAATTCGTTATACTAATGAAATCCTTATAACTAATATTATCAATAAAATTAATTATTAGGAGATCATAATTGTTACAAAATGGTGACCAACGAATTTCCAAATCTCCATTTTTTATTTTAATACAAGTGTCATCAACATAAATGTCCAAGTTTAATATTCTAAGTTCCATTTTATATTATTTTGTCTAAAGTCATTATTATAAATTTATAGTTTCAATTTTATAAAAAATATAAATATTATTTTTTTATAGCTCTTTTGGTTAATTGACCTTTTTGTTCAAGATAATATAAATAAGGAATTTCCATTTTTGTAATTTTATAATAATCATCTAAAAATATTGTATCGCCTGTTACAACAAAACAAGGTAATTTATCTTGAAAATTATAATAAGCATCATTATTTTGCATTCTAATTTTATTTCTATAATTAGAATTTATAAATACATGTGAAAAATTTTCATAATTTATAAATTCATTTTTTAAATCTGAATCTAAAATTATATATTTTTTTAAATTGTTATTTATGAAATAAGTATCACCTTTTCCAAAAGCAAATGTTTTATATACGCAATAATTTTGTTTGTCAAAAATATTTATAATACGCCTATGTGATGAATCAAATTTTATTCTAATAAAATCATAATTATCGAATAATTGTTCCTGGCTAATTTCGGTATTACCATTTTTTAATATAATTTCTTTTTCTTCATTAAAATGAATATCCAAGTATAATATTCTAAGTTCCATTTTATAAATTGTTATAATAATTATAAAATATTAAAGATATTATAAAGTCATTATTTCAATTTTATAATCTATATTTTATTAAAATATTTTATAAAAAATATGTTTATCATTTCTTAATTGCTGCTTTAGTTAATAAGCCTTTTTCTTCTATATAATATATATGTAATTCTAATTCTGTAATTTTATAATATTTTCGTAGATGATGTATATCTGAATAATAATCAATAAAAATACATGGTAATTTGTCTCGAAAAAATGTATATCTTTCGTTATTTAGATGATAATCAATAACTTTGCTTTTACTACAGTAAGCGTAGCGGACCTTTGGGTAAGCATATGGAAACACTGAATTAGAATTCCAATATGTGTATTTTTCGAGTTTATTATTTATATAAACAGGATTCACGCCATACACACTATGATTACCAAGGAAAAAATTTTGTCCTTCCAAAATTTTGGAGACTATTCCCGATGTGTTACGTATGATAGAATAGCGAGCAATTATAATATCATATGCATCAAATAATTGATCTACACTAATCTCTAAATCATCTAAAGTTCCTGTCTTTCTGGTTGTAAATGTATTTTTTATAGGATCATAAGAATGTAATTTTAGTATCTTAAATTCCATTTATTAGGTTATTTTGTAATTATAAATAATTAATAATATTAGCATTATAATATAATCGTAATTTCATTTTTTTTATAAAAAATACGATTATTATTTTATTATTTTTTAATTGCTGCTTTGGTCAATAAACCTGTTTCTTCTATATAATATATAGATGATTTTACTTTCGTAATTTTATAATATTCTTGTAGATGTTTTATATCTCCACGATAATCAATAAAAATACACGGCAATTTACCTTTAAAAAATGTATGTTTAGAAGCATTATTTGGATGATATACGTTAATATAGCAACCATAATAATAATCTGGAAATATCGAATAAGAATTCCAATATGTGCATTTTTCAAGTTTATTATTTATGAAAACAGTTTGTGTGCCACATACACCAAAATTTATATCACCATGAAAAAAATTTTGCCCCCTCAAAATTTTTTTAACTATTTCCATTGTTTCACGTATAATATAAAAGCCAACAATTATAATATCATATGCATCAAATAATTGATTAACGTTAATCTCTAAATCATCTAAAGTTGGCGTTTTGGTTATAAACACATTTTTTATAGGATTATATGAATGTAATTTTAGTATTCTTAGATCCATTTATTAGGTTATTTTGTAATTATATTATAATTAATAATATTGATATTACAATATAATTGTAATTTCATTTTTTTTTATAAAAAAATATGATTATTATTTTATTATTTATTAATTGCTGCTTTAGTTAATGAACCTTTTTTTTCCATATAATATACAGGATGTATTACTTTTGTAATTTTATAATATTCGCCTAAATAATTTCTGTCTCCACAATAATCAATAAAAATACATGGCAAATCGTCCTCAAAAACTGTATACCAATCATTCTCTCGAGCAATGTCAGAAATTTCCATCCAGCGATAATAAATTCTACTATCCATTATAGAATTACAATATGTGCATGTTTTAAATTTTTTATTTATGTAAATGATATATGTTCCATAATCATAATACAGTTCATACTCGATACAAAAAAAATTTTTCCTTCCCAAAATTTCATAGATTATTTTGTGTTTATTGTCTACTAAATCGCGTTTAATGCTCATGATATCATATTCACCAAATATTTGTTCTGCATCAATCTCTAAATTACCTAAAGGACTTGTTATTGAGAACGTATTTTTCATATGATTATAAGAATGTATTGTTAATATCCTTAATTCCATGTTGTTAATTTATTATATAATAATAATAATAATAATAATTATTATTATATAATTATTATAACGCATATTTTTAGGAAATAATAATCTCAACATTTTTTTATAAAAAAATATGATTATTATTTTATTATTTATTAATTGCTGCTTTAGTTAATGAACCTTTTTTTTCCATATAATATATAGAATATTTTACTTCTGTAATTTTATAATATTCCTTTAGATAATTTTTATCTCCACGATAATCAAAAAAAATGCATGGCAATTTATCTTCAAAAAATATATACCTATAATCTTCTTGATCAAAGCCAAATGTTACTCCACCTCCTAAATAATGATATGATGATACGCGAGTAAATATAGAACTCCAATATGTGCATTTTTTTAATTTATTATTTATGTAAAAGTTATTTACTCCATAATAACTATAATTAGAGTCACTACAGCGAATAAAATTGTGTATTTTCAAAATTCCATCGATTAGCATTTTTTTATTATGTATTAATTCATGTTCCACAATTATAATGTCATAATCATCAAATAATTGATCTACACTAATTTCTAAATTACCTAACAAAGGTCTTTCTATTATGAACGATTTTTTTTCATGACTAAAAGTGGCTGTTTTAGATATTTTTAATATCCTTAATTCCATGTTGTTAATTTATTATATAATCATTATGGAGAACATACAAGGAAATTATAATTTCAACTTTTTTCATAAAAAATATAATTCTTATATCATTTCTTGATTAACTTTTTAAACAAAATAAAGAACGTAACACATATAAAATATTAAAAATTTGTTTTTATTTAATTACTAAAATTTTAAAATAAATTTGATAATTATATATTTTCATAAAATATTTTTAAAAAGTAATGATTTATTAATTTATAACTTATTTTATAATTTATAACTTAGTTTATAATTTATTATAATTAATAAAATTTATTTTGATTAGTTATTTAAGCCATATTTATTTTGTTTATGTAAATAATTTTATCCAAAAATATAATTTTAATTATCGACACATGATACTTAATTATATATTTCATGAACAATATATTTTATTTTACAAAAGTTTAATTCTTAAAAAATAAGAAAAAAAAATGAATAAAAAAACTAGAACTATGTATATATGATAATATAGTAATAAAAATGTATATCAATAATAATAATAAAAACTACTTGTATCTTGGTATTATTGCCTTATTATATTATTTCAGAATAATAAATAATATATTAAGATATATATATGGCCATACATATTGTTTCGTTGCCGTTAGGATGTTAATGTCAAAACGATCAGAACCATTAATGGCATTAACTATAACAGTTTTAATAGCATTAATTATATATTTTGTTATCGCATTAGTATTAGGTAAAATACTAAAAATAATAGATATGGCAATTAAAACATATAAACATAATCAAAAACATTATATTTTTGATATTGTTTTTATTAGTTTATTGTGTTATATTTGTATACATAATTATAAATTAATAGCAGAATTATCAAACATATCATTTATGTTCTCAGAAACATTTTTATTTCCAGAAATACCATCAGAAACATATGTGATCCCAGGAATAGAACTTTCAATTTTTTGGTTAAAAACAATAATCGACCAACCATTTAAGGTTTTTTTCATATTATCATCTTTTATAAATTTGATTAAAAATATTTTTAGGTTTAGTTTCATTGGTATGTTAAATATTATATTATTCATAATATTGATTTTATTAATTTGTGGTGAAATATTTGTATTCGTAATTATGAATTAATAGCAGAATTATCAAAAATATCATTTATGTTATTTGGTACATCTGATTTTATAAGAAACAGAGTTAATTTTCTTATTATTTTTTTTTATCAAATCATACAAAAAATTTTAAGAACATAAGCAAATAAAACATAGAATTTATTAATGATGTATATCTTCCCAAAATACATAAAAATATTGCCTCATAATATATATTTAATAAAATCATTATTTATACAACAATAATAATTAAACTATAATAAAAAATTTTAATTTAAAAGAACTTGTTGTTTTTTATCATATTTTAATTATTATTATACAACAGTAATAATTAAACTGTAATAAAAAATTTTAATTTGAAAGAACTTGTTGTTTTTATCATATTGTTATAATATCACAAACATCAAATAATTAATTACTAAATATTGTTTTTTAATAATGCTTGATTTTAGATTTAATATTAAATATTTATAAAGTTATCAAATCATAATTCTAATTTTAAAAAAAAACATGAATATCAAGTCCTAGTTTTAACAGCAGCTTTTGTTAATAAACCATTATTATAATCTATATAATACAAATCCAAAATTCCTATTTTTATAATTTTAAAATAAGAATTTAAATATTCTATCTTGTTAACATTTTTTGTTAAAACAAAACATGGCGTTTTATCTCGAAGATAGTCTATAATAATCTCATCAAATGCAATACTTTTATCATTATTATAATTACATATAAAATATGAATCACCTAAAGATAATAATATAAAATTACAGTTCTTGAATTTATTATTTATATAAAAATGCTCACCATTTGAACTAAAATTTTTATAATAAAAATAATTTTGTCTTTTCATAATCATATTTATATTTTCATGTTCATATTCAACATATAAAATATTTATAAAATCATATGCATCAAATAGTTGTGTTATATCAATTTTTTGATTTTCATTATTAAATATTATGTTTTTATTCAGACTTCGATATGCTTCTAATTTTAATGTTCTAAATTCCATTTTGTAATTATTGTTATAAAGATATTAAAGTTATAATTATTAAATTATAATTTCAATTTTTATTATTTAATTGTGCTTTTTTTGTAAAACCTCCTTTTTGTTCTATGTAATATATATTTAAATTAGGTAAATCCTCAGATATATTTATTTCTGTAATTTTATAAAATTCAGACAAATAATTTATTTCAGAATATTCATTTGTATGAATGAAACATGGCAAATTATGTTCAAAAACTTTGTATCTTGTTTGTCTGTTATTATTGAAGAAATAATAGTATTTTATATCTCTATATGTTCTTGTTGTATGATAATATAATTTACTACGTATTTTATTATTTATAAAGACATATAAATGTAATATTTTCCTATGGAAAACATAATTTTGGTTTTCTAGCATTTTAATTATTAAATCGCAATATTCTCCTCGAAAATTAACGATTATAAAATCATAAGCGTCAAATAATAATTCTTCTTTAATTTCTAAATTATTATTTTTTAGGACAAGCTTATTATCTTTAGTTATGTCTAAATTTAATGTTCTAAATTGCATTTTATAATTATTATTATAAAGATGTTAAAGTTAATTAAATTATAATTTCAATTTTTATTATTTAATTGTGCTTTTTTTGTAAAACCTTCTTTTTGTTCTACGTAATATATATTTGAATTAGGTTGGACCTTTAGGTTCATCATGTTGTATTAAAATGTTATTTTAATGCAAAATAGAGAATAAACCTGGTATCAGGATATAAAACGTATTATTTTCGAAGCGATTATTTATGAAATGAACCCAAATATCATTAATAAAACAAGTATAAGCATAATTAATATTTAATTTTATAATAAAAACTATAAAAAACAAAAATTACTCATTCGTTTCTGTATTTAAACGATATATAAATTTATATATATATATTTATAAATATAGATTCATAAATTTTTATATATATATATATATATATATATATATATGATACCACCGCCACCACCAAAACCATTACAACCTCCGCCTCCACCAAAACCATTACAACCATTGAAAAAATTAAATATAAACAAACCTTTACTTCCTAAACGTAATATAAATATAGAAGAAAATATTATACCAACATATTCATTCGATAAAATTTTATCAATATTTTATCAATTATTTGATTTTGAATGTAATTACGAAAATGAATTATTTACTAATACTGAAACGCCGTATATATTATTAAAAATATTATTATTTAATTCATTACATCCAGAATATAAATGCCTCAATAAAATACAACATGATATGTTTTCCAGGTACATATTTTCTTATTTAGCAAAACACAAAATAATTAATATAAATTTAGATTGTGATGCAATTGAAAATTTGTTAAGTCAAGGAAAAAAAATACCAAAAAATTCAGCCTCAGCGTCAATTCAATATATTAATATAAAAAATATTAATAATTATATTAATATTAATATCAATATCGAAGAAACTTTAAAAATATTTAAAGCAAATATGCAAGAAGATCATGATGATAATATATTCGTAGCAATTAAATATATTAATCGTTATATAAGGACACAAAATTTATTATTTTTTGGCAAATTAAATATAATGACAACAACTACAACTGATATGACAACTCATAATCAAAAAATAGAAATATGTTTTTATAAATATTTGACAAATTTGTTATCAAATAAAAAAATTGCAAATATAGCAGCTTATTTTTATGATAAAATGTGTCCATACCAAAATGAAAACGAAATTAAAAATGATTTCGCCACTCAGGAAAATAATTTATTTTTTAATAAAATATACTCTACACACATGAAATCATACGATAATAATAATAAAATTATTGACCCATACAATAGGATAGTAGGAAAACATTTATTATTAACTGAAATGATGAACGCTACAAGTTTATCATCTATTTTAAAAAATGGAAATATAACAAACGATGAATTTAATAAAATTATTTTTCAGGTATTTTATACCTTGTTATGTTTCGCAAATATAAAATTTAATCATAATGACTTGCATTTTGGTAATATTTTTATAGAAAATATATCTGAAAATCATAAAATGATATATATTAATAATGAACAAGCTTATGTTTTAAATACATCTTACTACGTTAAAATATATGATTTTGACAGAAGTTGTATGTTCATTGATGGTAGTGAATTATATGCTAATTATTCCTCAACATGTCAAGATCAAGAAGCAGCCAATATGTACGATTTTGTAAAACAAAAAAATATGTTTATGAAATATACAACAAATGATCCAAAAAATCCCATTCCTAAAAATACACGCGAAAATATACAAAATATGTTAAATAATGTATTTAATAATGTATCATTACCGGATAAAAATGATATACATAAATTTTTTAATAATGTAAACCAACTCAATTTATTACATAATAATATAATTAATTATTTTAAAAAAACAAATACGATACAAATTTTTGATACGGCATCTATTCCATATGATATATTGGTTAATAGTGATATTTATATGCATCCATCTAACAATGTGGATCATATCAAATATTTAATTTCACAAAATCCAAATTGGAATAAATTAACATCGATACAAAAATTTGTATCTTGTTATCCATTAGTTAATAATGATGATATATTAGATATACATGCATTGCATATTCAAATACCAAATCCAATGAATAATATGTTTGGAGGTAATTCATATATGAAAAAATATTTAAAATATAAAAAAAAATACAACAATGCAAAAAAAAATATTTATTAAAAATAAATTATTAAAATCAAATTAATTATTAAAATTAATTAAAATAATAAAACTCGATGGATTATTATTGTAAATTAATCATAAATTCATTAATTTTTTTAATAAATTTATTAATTTTTAATAAATCTTCAGGTTTTAAATTTTTTTTTAGTAAATTAATTTCTACTGATTTTTCAATATTTTCAATGATATTTTCGCATGTAAATTTTTGAGAAATTACTTCTTCACCATTTTCAAAAATAATACACAAATAATTTTCCCAATATTTAGGATATGTTGTTTCCTTAATTATATCACATTTATCACATACAAATGTGTGAGAATTATATAAATCATTAAAATTTTTTTTGTTACGATGAGTTTTTATAAATTCATAAAAACTTGCATGAATTTTTTCGTCTTGATATTCTTTTCTTGCAATTTCTTCAAAACATTCACAACCGTTTATTAAAAATTTTTTTTTAAATAATATAATATCATTTAAAAGTCCTTTTTTCATTTCGTTGTGTAAATTCAAAATATCTGTTATGCTCATTCTAAAATTATTATATGCGGCCATTATCTTGTTATTTCTGTTTGGTTATTAATATATTTATAATAATGGACTCGGTATTAAAAAATATTTTCAATTTTATTTAATAATTATTTGACTATTAAATTAAATTGAAAAATATTTTCAATTTTATTTAATAATTATTTGACTATTAAATTTGCATAATATATAATTAAATAAAATTCAAATAATTTGTCAATACAAATAGCAATAAGGTCAGGGATTATTGACGCCATTAAAATTTTATTTTCAATTTTTTAATAATATCACTCCTCAGTTCACATGTGCCTGTTTTCTATCTTTTCGTTCTATTTAATACATATCTAAATCAGGCAAGGCCGTAAATAAATAAAGGACATTATTGCCAATCCGATTATATATTCAATTTTTTAATTAGCAACCGCCATACATATTTTTATTTAGAAAAATAAAAACATATACTACCTTTTATACTCAGAAGCTTTTACACTTTACATTCGTAATAATACGTATTAACTCGTTTAATTTATTATTTATAAAGATGCTAAATATATATTTCTTGCGCCGTTTAAATCACGATCTATTATTATTTTACATTCATTACAGTTAAATGTTTCTTCGGATCCCAAATCCGTTTTTATAGTTCCGCATTTTGTACATATTTTACTTGTATAAGCTTCATTTACTAGCTCGTATTTTAGATTTTTTTCTTCACATTTTTTTTTCTCAAATTAGTAATACACATAAAAAACACTATTATATATATAATTATATATAAAATTATATATAATGTCCGGACATTTTTCTACTGGTTGCAACCCAGATATATTTATTTTTGTAATTTTATAAAATTCAGATGAATAATTTATTTTAGAATATTCATTTATGTGAATAAAACATGTATTACCATAGTAATAATAATCCTAGATATGTACACATTTTATAATAATACATTTTTTTATATATTTTTTTTATTCATATGCAATATTTTTCTTAAAAATTAATAATTATAAAATAATTACTTCATTTTTTATTATTAAACTTTTTCTAGGCAAAAAGATTTCTAATTTATAGATATAAAATAAAAAATGAAAATTAAATCATTAAAATGATTTAATTAATAATATTAATAATATAATTAATGATATAATAATAAAATGGATATAATATTAGAAGAATTAAAGTGTCCAATAACTCGTTCGTTATTTTTAAATCCAGTATTAGCTAATGATAATATTATATACGAGAAGGAAGCAATTGAAAATTGGTTAAAAATAAATACAACTTCTCCTATAACTAGAAAAAGTATTACTAATAAATTAACTGAAGTAAAAAATATAAAAAATATAATAACTAATTTAATTAAACAGAATCCTTCATTAGTAAATGAACAATATTACTCGATAAAAAATCATGAAATATATAAAAATGAATTTATATCAAGTATCCAAGAGAATATAAATAATGTAATAAAATATAATAATTTTAATATAAATAGTATTATCGAAGACTGTTTGGAATATTTAAAAGATATTGAACATGTTACATATATTTTTACTAATTTATCAAAAAATGTAAAAATAAATGAAAATAATTTAAAAAAATTAGCTGAATTTACAAATACATTTAGTAACAAAAATATAATATTTGATACTAAATTATTATTACAAAATGATCATATTGTTAATATAAATGAAATTAACAAATTTATTATTGAAAAAGATTTTAATAAATTATTTAATTATAAAAATTATATTTTAAACGAACTAAACGATAAAAATATTTTAAATTCATTGGCAAATGCTTCTGATAAACATATTTTATATATTCTAGATAATGCAATAAATATAAATAGTGATTTTATTAAAAATTTAATGGAATTATGTTCAATAAATAATATAAATTTATGTATTATAATATTAACGAATTACACATCAAAAAAAAATATAGAATTTATTTTAAATAATTATAAATTATTTACTTTACAAGATTTTGAAAAGATCATTAACAAAAACATAGATTTATTAAAAAAAGATTATTATGATACAATTTATGATAATATATTAGATTATGAACATAATTATGCGAACTTATTATTTGATAAATTAGGATATTCAACACCAATAAATTTACGAAAATTAGTAAATACGATACGTATTGATTTTATTACTTATTTATTGACATCTAATAAAATTTTATTATATTTTATTAATGATAAAGAAGCCTATTACACCTCTATGGATAAAATACAAACACAAATATTACAAACCAAAATAGATGAAACAAATATAAATAATATCATTAATTATGCAACAAATAATGATATAAAATTATCTGATAATTTAACATTGCAAAATTGTATTATCATTAAAATATTCGTATCAGGTTATTATCCAAATATTCCTATTTCATGGTCAATTATATATTTAAATTATTGCCATAATGATAAGTTAATCAGAAATGCAATGAAGAATCATGAACACGAATATTTTAAATTATTTGCGGATAATTCAGATGAATTTATGAATATATTAATTTTATCAAAATTTACACAAATAAAAAAATATGATATATTTAAAAATATATTAGGCATTACAAAAGATAATTTTGAAAAATTATTAATAATATTTAATAAATATCCAACCTCAAAACTAGTTGAAATATATATTCAAGATATTGAATTATCAAATATAGAATTTTTTGATAAAATAAAATTAATTATAAAATTAGTTGATAATAATTTAATACCTTTCGATGAATTATATTTATTGGATCCATTCCTAAAATATGCAACTAAAGATCAAATGCTAAAAATTGCTAGATTTTATAAGGATAAATGGCCTTTACTAATTAATAATATTATTGATTATTAAGTAATTGATCAGTATCCTTAGTTTGTTCTAATGTTAATATATCATTTTAATTTCTAGTAATTTTATTTCTATATTCGCTAAGTATAATTTTTTTTATATGATAATATAACTAAACTCTTTTAGCGGGTTTTGTCATATTGCCTTTTTGTTCCATAAGCAAAAAGTAATTCGAGCCGCATATTTTAGAAATTTTATAAAAATTACTAAGATAATTTAATTCAGAACAATCCTTAGACAAAATAAAACATGGCAATTTATCTTGATAATATTTCCACCTCTCATTATTATTAGTTCCAGGTATATCATAACCAAAACCAAAAACAGGTATTAATTCGTATTTAATAAATTTATTATTTGCATAACAACATTTTTTTTTAATCCAATTTATATCAATATGATAATCATAAACATAATGATAATTCAGTTTTTCTAAAATATGTTTTATGTCATCTGTATAACATTTGTCAACAGTAATTATTATAAAATCATATGCATCGAATAATTGTTCTTCTGTTATTTCTAAATCACCATTTTTAAATTTAAGTTCATTAAATACAGTTAATTCCAATGTTTTATATGTCATGTTTATATTCGTTATTATAAACATTATTATCGTAAGCATTTATTTTCAATTTTAAATAAATAATGGAATAAATAATAAGATTTATCAATTAACTAATTTTTTGTTAATTTTGTGTAAATATCACTTATTGACATATAAATAACTTGTAATTACACAAGTATTTATGGGCAAGAAATTTGAAATCTTAACCTAATGCCAATTTTGTAAATGATATAGATATTTTTTTTAATATTTTTAATAAAACGATGCTCGATACTTTAGTAAAATAGTACATACAAAATTGTATTAAGGATCTTTGAAAATAATATGATGTAATTTAAGATAATTAAAGCTAGAAATTATTTTTCAGAATATAGGCCATGTCTCTAATCTTATAAATCTATACCAATTTGTTATGAACCTCGTTTTATATATTCGATATAATAAATCTTGATTAACAAGATTTTATTTTGATATACTAATTTTCAAAATTATTTTAATAAAAACATTTTTTTTATGGATCAATAATTATATACACATGGATTTCAACGAGTTAAATAGAAAAATCAAAAAATTAAATCATGCGAGTGATTTAATATTGAGTTCAAATAATGTTAATAATGATTTTGAAAACAATATTTTAAATAAAATGATAAAATATGAAAATATCATAACAGAAGGTGGTAAATTAAAATTTATTAAAAAAATTACAGATAAAAAAAATGTAGATAAAATTAAAGAAAATATAAAAACATTTAAAAATGGTGATGAATACAAAAAATTCAATAAAAATCTAAATAAATTAATACAAGTTTCAGATACAAAAATTAAACCAAAAGAAAAAATTGTATTAAATAATGATTTAAAAAAAACTAATACAACAAATACAACTAATACAACTAATACAACTAATACAACTAATACAACTAATACAACTAATACAATAAAAAAAGATTTACCTAATAACGACGTTATTAATGTTATAGATAATTACATTGTGTATAAATACAAACCAAACATTGATAATACTTTTCAACTATTAGATTATATTACGGATACAATTATTGATAAAAAAATGTATGGTTTAGAAAATTTAAATTTAAATAATGTCAAAAAATTAACATATGGTAAAATAATATTTTTATATGACGTATTCAAATCGTTTAATTGTATAACTATGGATAAAGATATTACTTTGTATAAAAACATGCAAAAAATGCTAAATTTAGTAAAGATTAATGATTCAAAAAAATTTGTATTTGAAATAAAAAATTTAGATTTGGAAACTAATTTAATTTTCAAAAATTATGATCAAATTTTAAAATACGTATCAAATGTATTAAATATATATAAAACCCCACTTAACAAATTTAAAATAATTAACTATAAATTGATTGATAATTCAGCAAGTCGAACATTAAATGTTATATGCAACTTAAAATATTTATATCAAGATTATAAATATTTTATTAAAATTTATTGCATATATGATGATTTTGGTAAAACAGAAGGACAAATATATAGTGCAACAAATTTATTGATACGAAAACATACTCCAAATATAATACCATTATATAAATTAGAAGTGATAGATAATGTATTTTCTTTATTTGAACCAAACTTGACACAGATTAATACGAATAGATTTAATTGTGTTAATCAAAGTAAATATTTATGTATTGTAACGCCGGTTATAAATTCATATAAAAAATATTTTTTAAGTGTTCAAACTTATGTTAATAATAATCCTCCTGATATTAAAGATAAATTTAATACAAATGATTTAATTAAAATATCTAATAGCATATTTTTCCAATATTGTTTTACTTATTTATGTTTTAAAAGATTTGGTATTAGACATAATGATTTACATATAGGTAATGCATTTATAGAACATACAGATACAGTAGGATATGTTAAATATATTTACAAAACAAAATCTTATTACATACCAGCAAATTTTATGGTTAAAATTTATGATTTTGATAGATCAGCAAAAACGTCAGGATATAGAATTGTTAATGAAAATTTGGACAATATACAATATATTAATAATATACATAATACAAATTATAGAATTAATAACAATAATCAAACAACTATAAATTATAATAATCAAACATCAGTCAATTATGATGCCTCACTTTGTAATACCTTAGGACAATGTAATACGGATAATAACCAACAAGATTTTATGAGAAATATTGTTTATGCAGGTTGGGGGGACATTATAAATATCTTTTATAACAGTAATTATTCAAACCAAAATTTAAATAATTTTTATCGCTTGGTAATGAATATTAAAAATGACAGAAGTATTTTTAATTATACATCTAGCGGTACTATTGCAGATTTTAGTTCTTCAGTTTACGCAGTTCCTAATGTTGGCCAATTTCCGTATTATTCAAAAATATTTTCCTTGTCCGGATACACGCCTGAATGGTTCTTAGATAATTGTTTTAACCATTTAAGCAAAGAACAAGTTTCTAAGCAAATTAACAAAAATTGCGATGATTTAGTCATAGCCACTTATATTATTCCTACTTATGAAGATACAGGAAAATTAAATGATATTCTAGATACATTACAATTTACCAATACATTACAACCTACCAATACATTACAACCTACCAATGCATTACAAAAACAACCTTCCAATACAATACAACAACAACCTTCCAATATAATAAAAAAACAAGAATCACCAAGGTCACAAAAACAAGAATCACCAAGGTCACAAAAACAAGAATCACCAAAATCACAAAAACAACAATCACCAAAATCACAAAAACAACAATCACCAAAATCACAAAACCAAAAATCACCAAAATCACAAAAACAAGAATCACCAAAATCACAAAACCAAAATTCACCAAAATCACAAAACCAAAAATCACCAAAACCACAAAACCAAAAATCACAAAAATCACAAAAACAAGAATCACCAAAATCACAAAAACAAGAATCACAAAAATCACAAAACATTATAAATGTGAAATCAAACAAGATAAACGAAGAAAATAAAAAAATTATTGTTAATAAAGAAAGAAAGTATTATGTTAATAACAGATCTTATCTTTATATTAATCAAGAAGATTATGATCATACACAAAGTGAATTGGCAAGAGTAATAAAAAAATGTTTTATATTTGATTTTGACTGTACTATTACGTGTTCTCATTGGTTTTATTTCACAATGTCTTATGATAATTGGTTTAAAAAATGGGGGAATAAAGACGAGGAAAAAGAATATTATAGAAATATTTCATCTATTTTTAGAAATATTAGTAAAAACATACCAATAAATTATACTAATAATGATTTAGAAAATAAAATTGCAGAATTGAACAATCAATTAACAGATACGAATAAACACAAAATTAGAAAATTATTTTTAGGTTCCAAAGAAAGAGAACAATTTATTAGGAATTTTTTTAAAAAATTAAAGGATAATGGCTATGATTTAATAATATCATCAAGAGGCTATGAATTTTATATAAAAATTTTCTTATTGATGTTTGATTTAGATAAATATTTTACTTTTATAAATGCTCAACATAATTGTAATTTTAACAATACACTAATAAATTTTAATTGTGATTATTCAAGTAAAGATAATTACCTCAAAAATAATTTATCAAGTTATAATATTATTCGTTATGTCGATGATGATCCAGAAGAACATCAAAAAATCAAAAAATATATAATTAAATTAAATCAAGAAAAGGAAAAAATAAATGAAAAAGAATTTAATAAAAATGATTTACCTTTAAATCCAGAAGTATTACCAATAAATTATGTTTTCTTTGGTAATGTCGAAAATTCAGATTATAGTGTAAGTATGCCAAATTTTCTAAAAGATAATAGAACGGGTTTAATACCTGAACATAAAATATTTTCAGATGATGTAAATAATAATATTATTAAACCTGATTTAAAAAAATTATTTGTAGAATAAAATACTTAATTAGTATTTTAATTAATAATTAATTATATTGTAAATTTTTATAATTTATTTATTTTTTTAATTCTTATTTTAAATAATTATAATTTTAAACTAGTCATCAATAAAAAAAAATGTTTATTGTTGTATCTTTGAGAGAATTTTCATTTTCATAAGATATGCTTGACATTCATGAGGGGTCATTAATGTGGGATTCATTTTTTCAATGTCAGTTTGAAAGAGATCACCAACTTGGTATTCAACTTTTTCAAAACCATTACATTTGATTATTTTGAAACTATTAATGAATTCGTTAGGAATTTGCATAATCTCAAGTTTTGTTTGGTTCTCGCAAGCTTTTTTACCTAAGAATTTCACGGCCGCAATAAGAATTTTATCAGTTCTTAATGCTTGATTATCATAATTATTCAAGGATAATTTACCCCCAAAAGTATTATAACAGTTTATTGCATCCTGTGTTAAATTAAATTTACCCTTAGATGCATAAACAACCTCGAAATAATCTTGGTCTGTATCGAGATTTAAATTGTTGTTATTAACAGTTTGTTGTTTGGATTCAACAATCTTATTTCTAGATTCTTGTTTAAATACTCGAGTTTCTTGTTGCTTGGGTTCTTTAGGAACTTGTTGCTTGGGTTCTTTAGGAACTCGTCTTGGTCCTGTGTTAGAATTATTACAATAAAGTTTTGGTTCTTTAGGAACTTGTTGTTTTGGTCCAACATTAGAATTATTACAAACTAGGTTTGTAACACGGCATTTACCACATTTAGGATCACTACCTTCATAAATTTTAGAAGTTGTAAAATTTTTGGTGCACAAAGAACAAACTAATTGACTCATCGTATTTTATAGATAATATGACAATTTATTGATGGATATACTTGAAAATTTTAATTTCATTTTTTTTTGTAATTTTATTAATTTTTAATTATAAATTAATAATAGTAACCAATAAACAAACATATTTATAACAATAAAACTAGTTTATCAAATATATTTTATTAATTTATTGCGTTGTAATTAATAAAATTTACATAACACTAGTAAAAATTAAAATAAAAAAAGCATATGACATATCATTTTATTCATTATCTTTGCCATATTTTTGTTCGAGGTTCTTCATTTCTCTGAGATAAACTTGACATTGTTGAGGTGTCATCGCATCCAGATCCATTGTCTTGATATCATTTAAAAAACGCATCCCGACATCATATTCAACAGACTCAGCTCCATCGTATTCATCAATTTTGAAACAGTTTGAAAATTCGTTTGGAACTTGTACAACTTGCAAGTTAGAATACGATGCTCCATTGGCTTCTTTACCTAACACATCGACAACTTGAACTAAAATTGGGTCCTTCCTCAAATTAATATCATCAACATCATCACAAGATAATGTTCCTCCAAGGAAATAATACATGTTCCTAGCTTCCATTGATAGGCAGGCTCCTCCATGGCAACAATTAATAACAACGCCAAAAGTTTGTTTTTCAATCTTTTGCGGTTCGTTATTGTTATTATTGTTAACACGACAGTTTCCACAATAAGGATTTTTTCCTTTGTAAGGAAATTTCGTGCTAAATTCTACTTTGCAGTTTGAACAAGTGAAACGATGTTGATTCATGTTTAATTGTTTTGATATTATAACAATTATTTAATGATCATACTTATAAAATTTAATTTCATTTTTTTTATATAATAAAGTATTTCTCCTTAAATAACTAGTATATAATGTAATTATCCATATTTCGTTGTAATTATCAAGATACCATGGTTATTATATATATATATATGTTTTAAATTAAAAAAAATATAGATTATACTACGAAAATATAAATAGTATAGAATATAATACGAAATATATTTATTTTACATGGTATAATGCTATTTATTACCTTATAAATTGATTTAATTGTTTAATATCAAAATTAATAATCAAAATAATAAAGGTAATTAAATTTTTTATTTGTAAAAATCGTATCATATTTAATAATCCAGTATTTGTAAATTTGATATTTATTTAAAATATTCATTTTATTATCAGAAATAAATAGTAAAATAATTTGTCGCTGATTATTGTAAAATCATAATTTTGTATTAATGAATTAAAATTTTATATATTCGAATATTATTATATCTATATTTTTTGGTTATAAACATATTCATCAATCGTTTTACTATTTAATATTATTCAAGTATGATATTAAATGATATTTTTAAATAAAAAATTAAGTATATATATTATTAGCGATTAATAATTTAATCCTTTCGTCGTAATCCAAACTGATCATATATTTTATAAATTTATTTAATTCAGGATATTCTATTACTTTATAAATGTCTTGAGGATCGCCGTCATATAAGCCCGATAAATATATTTTACGTTCTTTATCTAACGAATTGTATAATTTTTTTATTTTCTCATTATCAAATAAACCACATTGTTCATCTAATGTAATGTTATCATACTTGTCATTATCCGTTATGTATGGATCAAATAATTCTTGATTATCAAAATCTTGATATAATAGTTCATTAATCAAACGAACATTAATTTCTTCCATGTCTGACACTTTTACATCATCGCCAATTTTATCTTGATCTAAATTATCTAGTGTTTCATAATTATTAGGTTCTAAAACATTATATTGTTCTGAATTATCAGAAGATTCTAAATTATCTAGTGTTTCATAATTATTAGGTTCTAAAACATCATATTGTTCTGAATTATCAGAAGATTCCGAATTATTAGAAGATTCCGAATTATCAGAAGATTCCGAAGATTCCGAATCATCCGAAGATTCAGAATCATCTGAAGATTCAGAATCATCTGAAGATTCTGAATTATTAAAAGATTCTGAATTATTAGAAGATTCTGAATTATTAGAAGATTCTGAATTATTAGAAGATTCTGAATTATTAAAAGATTCCGGATTATCTGATGGTTTCAAATTATTAGAAGGTTCTAAAAGTTCTAAAAAGTCTGGAATTTCCAAATTTTTAAAATCTGTTAAAATATTTGAATGGTTTGAATATTTTGGTTTAATTGGTTCTTTAATTGTTTCTTTAATTGGATTATTCATTGTAGGAAATAAATAGCTAAGGGGTGAATCTACATACGTATAATTATATGTAATAGGATTATCAATAGGATCTTGAGATTTTTCTACCAAATTAAAAAATATCTTCCATTTTTCAGGAATATTTCTATCAAGTAACTTTTTATCATTACTTAACACAAATAAAATATTATCTAGATCACTTATAGTTTCATAACCATTTTCTAGTCCAAATAATATTGATTTAGAAAATTTTTCATCTAAAGAAATTTCGACAGGTCCATGCTTTAAATTAAACGGTGAGCGAATAAATATTTTAAATTTTGATTGAGGCAATTTACAAGAAACAGTTATCGTATTAGAATCATTATTTTCGTAATTATAATTTTCAAACTCTAAATTTATAATATCCATAAATTGATCTTTTTTATTTATGCAAGAATCAAATAATTTTGATATAACATCATTAATTTGCATTCCATTAATTTTTCCTGAACTAAATTTAGTTGATATCATGAAATAATCTTTTTTTTTATTATAGTTAATGTATAATAAATGTTCATTCTTATATAAAACGCCTAATTCAAGTATTATTTTATTTTTTTTATTATTCTGATATTTCGTAGTAATATCAAATATTTTATATGCATAAATTTCGCAAATGATTTCAAAGTATCCTTTCATAAAAACATTCAAATCTATATTAATTTTTATAGGTTGTTTTCCTATTGCCGTCAAGGTATAGAAATTAGCCATTTGATTAGAAAGTGATGATTTTGATGCATGGTATAAAGAGAATTTATCTTCAAACGTTAAACTATATTTTGTATTACCTACTGAAAAAAACAAATCAAATGAATTTTCATCGAGTTTTTTAATTTTTAGGTTAGTTAAAGCGTATTTTTTCAAAATATTTAAGGCGTTTGTTAATTCTGACATTATTTTATGTATAAATTTATATTAAAGTATGTTTGTAAATTATAATTTCAATTTTTTTTTAAATTATTAATAAAAAATAATTATTTTATTGTTTTTTTAATGCAGCTTTTATCATAATATTCTTTTTTTGTGAAAAATACAAATCATTACTTATTTTTGTAATTTTAAATTTTTCCTCGAGATTTTCTATCATTTGACTATTTAACAAATGAATAATGCAAGGAAGTTTATTTTTAAAATGATTAATTATTTCAGTTTCGCCAAAAAGTAAATATTCATAGTTTATGAGCCATTGATCAAAAGAAGGTATAATGATATCATAAACAGGTTGTATTATTTTATTATTTCCAAAAATTAAAGTATTATACTCATACAAAACTATTTTATAATCACACGTTTGTAAATTACATACATCGCGATAATATCTGTATTTATTTAATGCATTCTTACTAAAATAGTTTTCATAAAAATTTATTATTATAAAATCATAGCTTGTTAATATTGAATTAAAATCATGAATATTTAATTCCTCATTTTGAAAAGTAAATGCGTTATTATTTATAAATCCTGTTAATTTTAAAATATTAAATGACATTGTGATTTATTTATATAAAAAACAATATTTTTATAAATTATAATTTCATTTTTTAATTGTTAATTTTTTGATAAAAGTTTTAATTATCATTCTTTCTTTTTTTATAAATCCTTTGCGATTACATAAATATTACATATTATACAAGATATAATTATGGCATGATATATTTATGATATAATATATTTGTAATAGTCATACAATTTACTAAAATAACTTGCGATAAAGCATGGTAATTTAATGTAGTTATTAATAATAAAATTTGTTATAGTTTGATGTTTATAATTATTATGTAAATCATTATTTATTATCAAAATTTAAAAAATTATAATTGATATCTAATTTTTAATACATTATTATTCATATTAAATTTAATTATAATCAATATTTTTAACATATAAAAAAATGTTATTTTATTGCTGCTTTTGTTAAAAGGCCTTTTGGTTTTAAATAATAAAGACCATCAAATTGTTCAATTGGCATTACATTATAATTTTTTTGTAGTTCTATTAAAGCACAATTACCAATATGAGCAAAACATGGTAATTTTGAAACAAAAAAATCACATATTTTTTCTAGTTTTACATGTTCATACGTATCGTTATCGCATTTAATACTTGCACCATAATAATCTATAATATGGTCCTCTATAATGGTATATATATGACCAATATTTTTATTTACGTAAAATATATTGAATGGAAAATCTAATTTTGGTTTAGAAACATCTGGTATTAATGGATTAAGTATATATTTCATTATATCACAAATCACAAACATTCCACAAGAAATATGCCTCAAATTTATTTTTATAAAGTCAAAATTTTTTGGAAATGGTTCTAAACTATCATTATTTGTGTTTTGTTCTATTTCTAATAATTGTTCAATGCCTTTAGCTTTTAATAAGTAAAACATATCACTAATTTTATAACTATTAGAATTTATTAATTCAATTATTTCATTTTTAAATTTCAATTCTAAGATTTTGAAATCCATTGTATTAATTTATATTATAAAAGAAAGTATTTAAAATTTTATTTTTCATTTTTTTATTGCTGCTTTTGTTAAAAGACCTATTGGTTTTAAATAATAAAGGTTATAAATTTGTTTGATTGGTATTACATTATAACTTTTTTGTAGTTCCATAAGAACAATGTTATCAATATGGACAAAACATGGCAATCTTGAAACAAAAAAAACACATACATCATATAGTTCTAACGTATATGTTTTGTTATCGCATATAATTCTCAGACTATAATCACTAAAACTATTTGTTATCACAGAATACATATGTTTAGTATTTTTATTTTTGTAAGAAATATTTGATAATCCTGGAACATATACATAATCATCAGGTATTAATGAACCAATTATACGTCGGGCTGCTCGATCAATATCGTGTATATTTACAGGAATACTGCACAAATCTATTTTTATAAAGTCAAAATTTTTTGGAAATGGTTCCAAACTATCATTATTTGTATTTTGTTCTATATCAAATAATTGATCGATATCTTTAAATTGTGATATAATACGTATACTATTGATACCTGCGAAATTATCAATTTTAGTCAATTCAATTATTTCATTTTTAAATTTCAATTCTAAAATTTTGAAATCCATTGTATTAATTTATATTATAAAAGAAAGTATTTAAAATTTTATTTTTCATTTTTTTAATGCCGATTTTGTCAAAAGACCTCTTGGTTTTAAATAATGTAGATCTTTAAATTGTTCAATTGGAATTACGTTATAACTTTTTTGCAATTCTTCCAAAAGAAAGGCTTCAAGATAGCCATACACAAAACATGGCAATCTTGGAACAAAAATATCCCATACTTCATGTCGTTTTACATTATTATACTTTTTATTATCGTGTATAATTTCTAAATTATAATGCGGATAAACTCTCTGCACGATATCCATATGTATATTTTTATTCCTGTAAGAAAAACTAGTTATTGTTAGTACTCGTAGCACATTATCAACTGACGATATAGACCTGTATTCGCGTTCAGTTAATATTGGTTCATATACATAATCATCTGATATTAATGGCTTGAGTATGTGTACTAACGGATTTACAAGATTAAATGGATTACCATTATGAATATCACGCACATTTATTTTTATCAAGCCAAAATTTTTTGGTAATGGATCTAAACTATCGTTGTTTGTGTTTTGTTCAATTTCTAATAATTGTTCAATGCTTGTAACTTGTAATAATTGTTCTCTGTTATCAAAACTTGTAACATTATTATTTATAGATTCAATTATTTCGTTCTTAAATTTCAATTCTAAAATTTTAAAATCCATTGTATTAATTTATATTATAAAAGAAAGTATTTAAAATTTTATTTTTCATTTTTTATTGCTGCTTTTGTCATTAAACCAGATCTTTTCAAATAATATAAAGAATAATTATTACTTAATGGCATGACATTAAAATAGTTATTTAAATAGTTAATAACTATCCTTTCTTCACAATAAATGACACACGGTAATTTATTATCAAAAAATTTGTATCTTTCTTCATTTGCGTGGTAAATAGTTTCATGATTATGATAAATATTAGTTTCACCATGATTTTGAATAATATCCAATTCAAAATGTTCATCATCTTGAACATATGGTTCAATATAATAAAATTCCTTTAATGTTTTGTTTATAAAAATAGATTGACAATTAGCATGTATAGATACGTAATCATTTGATGCCACACTTTTTTCATATTCAGAAATATTTATATAAGGATAATATGTATATTCATAAAGTATTATTGTATCAACCATTATAAAATCATAAATATCATCTAATTGGTCGATATTCTGGATTTCTAAATTATCAATTATATTTCTTAGTATAAAGGTATTTTGTTCATAAAATACTTTTAATTTTAGAATTTTGAATGACATTATTTATATTAACTGGTCTTATAGGACTTTTATTAAAATTATTATTTCAATTTTTATTATAAAAAATTATAATTAATATTTTAATTTCATAAAATATTATTATGAAATTAAAATATTAGTTTCAATTTTTTATTATAAAACATTATAATTAATATTTTAATTTCATAAAATATTATTTTCTAACTGCTTTCGTCAAAGAGCCTTTTTGTATCACATAATAAAAGCATTTATCACTATCTAAAGGTTCCAAGTTACAACATTCGAAATTATAATAAGGATCTATTCTATAAGACTCAAAATCATGACTATGTTCTATTTCAAAATACATTACGCAAGGTAATAATCTATTTAAACATTCTGGATAATATTCTTGCGTTCCTTTTATCGTAGTTAATGTTTTACTGCATCCTGTAGTATTTATTGAAATATAATTAATAGTATCTATTTTATTATTAAAAACGATAAAATTCTTTGTACTTAATATTTTATTATAAATATAATAATCAGATTTTTGATTACTTATTTTATTATAAAGTATTTTATCTTCGTGATTAAATTTTAAAGTATATTTAATTATTATATAATTATAAATATTAGGTATATCAACAATATGTTTATATTCTGAATCGGAATTTTTTAATATGATATTTTGATAACATGATGCTATTTTACGCATAATTTTAATACGTTCTAATTCTTCACACTGTTCTAATTTTTTATAATACTTTTCTATATCATTCGTGAAAATTGCTTCTAATTCTAATACTTGCATTGTTTATTTCATAATAATATTATTATTATTATTATTATTATTTCATTTTTTTTTTAATATTGTTAACTTTATTTTAATTATAATGTTAATTTATCGCTTTTGTAAATAATTAGTTAATTATATTTTTAATAATTTTTTTATTACTTTTTATATGTTTTATGTCGCTTCGATTGTTATTCTTAACATTTGCTAGTTTCGTTAAACAACCTTTACTTATAATATAATCTATAATTTGGTTTGCTTATTTATGATAAACTTGACGAATCATAATTTATGCGATTTAACTAAATTATATATACTTAGTTATAAAAAAAATCAAGAGTTATTTTTAGCGGCTTTTGTTAAACTACCTTTTTGTTTTATATATAATATTTTACCATGGCGATCAATTTGTAAAATGTGATAATAATTTTTCAAATCATCAAGTAATACTAAATCTATACTAACTAAAAATATAAAAATACAAGGCAAATAATCAACCAAAATTTCGCAAATATTATTAGGATAAAGACAATAATCAACACCACATTTTGTAACAACCATATGTTGTGAAGTAAAAAATATGTCAGGTAAAAATATTTGACGTATGTCCAATCTAATAATATTAACATTGGACATTTTATTAATTATAAAATAATCATAACTCGAGTCAAAACACGAAATCTCACTTATTTTTACGTATAAGCTTGATTTTAATGCATTTGAGTTATCGCATTTATAGTAATGGTATTTTTGTAAAAAATCTGTTTTTTGATCATTGTGCATAAATTCTGGTTTTGTTTTTTCGTGATTAAAAAATGGATCATTTATAGGTTCAGGACAATTTATTTTGTTTGGATTACAAACAATGTTTACCAAAACATAATTATCCGGTATTTGATCAATGTTATTAAATTTTAAATCGCCAAAGTATAATATATCATTGTATAATTCTAGTTCGAGAACTATTGAATCCATTATTAATTATTAATTATTTATCACAGGTTTTATAAATTATTTATTTCATTTTTGTTTTTGATAAATATTTAATTATTAAATTTCTTAAAATTTAATAATTAAAAATGAAAGTAATATTCTATACTATATTATTAATAATAATATATTATAAAATGAATATCATTATAAACAAAAAAATAAACTTGTTAAACAATTTTAAATATTGTGATAATATTTATGATATCAAATCATGTAATAATTTAATATATGTAATATGTGATATACAACATTTATCACAAATTGATATTATTAAACAAATTAACTACAAAAAAATATTTATTATAATTGATATCGATAATATTACTAATAGTGAACAAATAAATATCGAAAACCAAATTAAACAAAAAATTGATAATCTTAATAATTCGAATTTATTTGTCAGAAATAAAATTTATGGTTGGAATTTAATACTAGATGTTATTAAAAATAATTTAGAAAAAAATACAATGAATTTAGAATATTTTAAAAACCTAATTTTACCAAATCTGCATATAATTATAATCATTATTCTTATTGGTTTTATAATGATTAATACAATTAACCATAATAAAAAAATAACATTATTAAATCAAAAATATGAATCATTACAAAATGAAACAAATATTAACATGATATTATTAAATCAAAAATATGAATCATTACAAAATGAAACAAATATTAACATGATATTATTAAATCAAAAATATGAATCATTACAAAACGAAACAAATATGAACATGATATTATTAAATCAAAAATACGAATCATTACAAAACGAAACAAATATTAACATGATATTATTAAAGCAAAAATATGAATCATTACAAAACGAAACAAATATGAACATGATATTATTAAATCAAAAATACAAATCATTACAAAACGAAACAAATATGAACATGATATTATTAAATCAAAAATACAAATCATTACAAAACGAAACAAATATTAACATGACATTATTAAATCAAAAATATGAATTATTACAAAATATTTACAGTAAAAAAGATAACATAAAAAAAAATAATACCACGTGTAATAACATTGATTATCAGCATATGTGTTGTATAGATAATATAATAAGTTATTTTTTTGATTATTTAGGTATGTACAGAATATAACTAATATCTTATAATTTTTTATGATATAATAATGTGCCATCATCGTTATAAAATTTACCTAAATTAAAAGTATTTCCATATAAAGTTCCTTCATAAAATATATTTCCTGATTCATAATATATTTTATCTTGAATTAAAATATTATCATTACCTTTATCATTTAGTTCGATTAATTTTAATTTAATATCTATAGTTTTGTAATGATCATATGTTATTAAAGTAATTTTATTTGGTTTTGTTTTATCATTTAAATAATTTAACAAATTTACAAAATAAACTCCTAAACTAGGAAATAATACACATATTATAATACTTGATATAATGCATCCTAATATTAAGTTTATAGAAAGATACATATCTATATTAATCACCATAATACCAAATAACACAATACAACTAATAAATAAACAAGACAATAAATTTGTCTTATTTATTTTATCATTATGTAATTTATAATAACCATATGTATATAGATTATTATTATAAAAATGTTGTTGAATGTTGTTTATAATTGGGATAATTATATTATTTTCAATATTATAATATTCCTTGATCCTTATTTTTTCTGTTTTAATATCATTAAACAATAATTGATAATTTAAATTATTATTATCGAACCATTTATTACAATCAGTTAAATCAATACTTAGATTATTAATAATATCATTTATTTTATTATTAATTTTGTCATTTATTTTGCTATTAAAATTATTGTCTTGTTTTTTTATTATTTGTAACAATTTATGTTGATTATTTGTAAAAGCATGCAAGTATGTCGATAATGTTCCTATTGTATTTGTGAATATTTTTGATTTTTTATAATTGTGTATAAATTTAGGCATTGATAATGGATCTAAAAGATCGCATTTAGTTATTATGATTGATGTTTTTAACAATAAATGCGGAAATTTATCTAGGACGCGTTTTGCTTCTAAATCAATATTCCTTACATGATCTTTTGTTGCATTAATACAAAACCATACATGATCTATATATTCTATTTCTTTTAATATATTTTCCAAATGCATACATGATTTATCAAATGTATGTAAAACATGATCAAATACACCTGGCGTATCAATTAATACATAATCTTGATTTTCAAAATTATAATCATAATAACTAATATCTGTAGTTGTTCTACTTAATGATTGTTGTTCGCCTTCAAATGTTTTAGCTGCATTTGGTATGAAACAATTAATTAATGTTGATTTGCCTACACCTGATACACCTAATAATAATATGTATTTTTTGTTAATTGCTATTATGTTATTATTTATCTCGTTATTATTTATCTCGTTATCATTCAAAATATCGTCAATTATTACAGTATTGTCAGTCATTGTCATTAATATATTTATTTTAATACAGGAATTATTATATTTTGTTCGTGTTTTTATTTCAATTTTTAATTAAAAATTTAAATAACCGGGATTTTAAAAATTATTAGTTTGTTTAAATTAATAAATATAATAATATTTAATAAATTCACAAAAAAAAATGAAGAAAAAATAACAAATCATATATACAAATTTATTATGGATATAAAATGGCAATAATAAATGACCAACAATATGCTCAAGCAAGATTATCTAAATTTAAGGATTATAATATAAATCCTTATCCATATACATATGAAACTACATGTGAATTATTTACCTTTATAAATGATTTCAAAAATATCAAAGAAAACAAAATAACCGATTATATCCATAGTTTAACTGGTAGAATAACTAATATTAGAAAATGTAGCAAGAATTTATATTTTTATACCATTCAAAATTCAGGTTATCAATTGCAATTAATTGTTAATAGAACTGAATATAATAATGAAGATGTAAATAATTCAGGTAATTTTGATATTGATAATGAATTAATTAACAGAGGAGATGTAATTGGAGCTTACGGATTTGCTGGAAAATCAAAAACAGGAGAATTATCATTAATAGTTAAAAAAATTGTGATATTAGCGCCATGTTTGCGTATGCTTCCACCTATAAGTAATGATCAACATTATAGTGTTATAAATAGAGATATTAGAGAAAAAAAAAGATATTTAGACTTATTAATCGATCAAAATAATATACAAAATTTTATAATAAAACAAAAAGTATGTTCTAGTTTTAGAAATTTTTTAGATTCTAATGATTTTATAGAAGTTACCACGCCAATATTACATAAAATAACTGGAGGAGCTAGTGCAAAACCATTTACAACATATCACAATGATACTAAACAAACAATGCATATGAGAATATCACCTGAATTATACTTGAAACAATTGGTAGTAGGAGGATTAAATAGAATTTACGAATTAGGACCTCAATTTCGTAATGAAAGTGCCGATAAAACACATAATCCTGAATTTACTAGTTTGGAATTTTATATGGCTTATAATGATTATAAAAAATTATTTACATTTTGCGAAAATTTAATATCATCTGTAGTATTAAGTGTTAATAAAAGTCATATTGTAAAATATGGAGATTTATTACTTGATTTTTCAGTTCCATTCAATAGAATAAATATTATGGATCATTTAATACAATTAGGTATTAAAATTGATTTGTCTTTACCTAATGACGAATTAGTAAAACAACTGACAGGTATTTGCAATGTTCATAAAATTGAATTACCGATACCTTCAACTGCTAATAAATTATTAGATAAAATAATATCACATTTTTTAGAATCAAAATGTATCCAACCTACATTTTTATGTGATCATCCTAAAATTATGTCACCATTATCGAAAGTCCATCGTGATAATAATAATTTAACAGAACGTTTCGAACTATTTGTAGCGGGCATGGAAATATGTAATGCATATACAGAATTAAATGATCCAAAAGACCAAGAAGAACGATTCAAATTACAATTACAAGATAAACAAAATGGAGACCAAGAAGCTCAATTAATAGACGAAATATTTATAGATGCTTTATTTCATGGATTGCCACCTACTATAGGTTTTGGTTGCGGTATCGATAGATTTGTTATGTTATTATCTAATAAACAAAATATTCGTGATATAATTTCGTTTCCTTTGACTAGCTAAATTGATTTTAGTTTAACATAATTTTACAAATTTATTATAATATATTATCTGATTCATATCTTATTTTTTATAATATATTATTTTTTATAATGTATTATCTTATTTTTTATTGTTTATCGTTTATTTTATAAATTTTATAAATTATTTTAAAATGTATATAAGTTTATACAAATTACTATTATATTATGGTCAATGAAGATGAAATAATTAAGGAAGTTTCATATTATAGTGATTGTTCCTCATTATTAAATGCTATACAAAAAACAAATTTAAGTAATAATTTTTATAAAATATATTGTGATCATAGAAATGCAAATACTTATTTATTATTATTAAATTTTAAACAATACGAACGTGTATTAAAAATTTATGAAAAAAAATTCAATGATATTCCTGATATTAACATGAGTACAAAAAATGCATATTATTCTACTAACTTTATTCTTAATGTATATGATGGAAATTTCCGACAGAGTATCGCTTATTGGAATTATTTATTTACTTTACACATTGGATTTAAATATTATCCAAATACTAAAACCAATAACAATATTATTATATTTTATAATATGCTTTCAACTTGTAATATCTTGTATGATTACTATAGATTATCATTTTGTGATGTAAATGATGTTAATGATCAAGATATCGATAATGTTGATAATAATAACACTGTTAAACGAGGTTTTGATTTATGTAAAAATGATCAAAATTTAATTAATCAATATGGAACTAATATGGATAATTATGAAAAATGTATAGTTGATTTAATAAAAAACGAAAAAATAATTAAATATGAAATTACAAAAGTATTATTAAATGTTATTAACAAAATTACTAATTTTAATCCTGTTGATTATTTTATAAATTATTACGATTCATACGAATTCAATAATTATATAAAAAATAATATTTTATCAGGAATATGTAAAAAGATGGACCAAAAAATTGTTTCAATATTATTAAATAAAAATATTATTCCTACACAAAATAATTTTGATTGTTTAGTAAATAACAAGACTATTAATGAATGTATAAGGTTATTAAGTCAAGCTAAAAAATCAAATATTGATAATATTAAAAATATATTATTATTATTAAAACATTATCTTAATAATATTTTGTTAATTAGTAATATGTTTGTATCTTATAAAATATTACCTTCTATGTCATTTTATAAACAAATAATCGTATTATTAAAATTTATAAATGATTTAACAATAAAAAATCTATTAGCAATCAAATATCTAAACATTAAAATATATTATACTATTTATGAAATATTCTTTTCATTGGTTAATCATGGTTTTATTGTTAATGAAGATATAACATTAATATTAGCAATTAAAAATAATTTGTTAATTGATAATATTCCTGATAATTTCAAAAAAAATTTACATGATTTTTATGGAGTAAAGATAATTAAATTTATACCAAACTTGAAAAAATATTTCAATGTTTTAGAACTTAAAAATATGTTATCCAAAAAAAAAAAACAAAATAACCAAGATAATAAACAAGATAATAATCAAGATAATAATCGAGATAATAATATACTTTTTTCTGAAGGATAATTAATATGTCATTCTAGAAATTATTAATATCTATGTTTTATTTTGTTTTATTAATATATTTTATTTTATTTTTTTATTTTTTTATTTTTTTATTTTTTAAATTCAATAAAATCAGGTATTATATCAAATTTTACATTTTTTAGAACATTTGAAAAAATCATAATGTTATGATGATTTTCGTATATTTCTTTTATTTTATTTTTATCAACATTATAATATTCGATTAAGCCTTTACAATATAATTTATCAAAAATATTATATTTTGTATTTTTTAATACGTTAACTGAATTTTTAGTATCTTGAATGTTTAATATCGCAGAATTATATAATGTTTCTTTCTTTTCACATACTTTATTTAAATATTCATGTTCATCTTTATTATACCATACGGGTAATATTGTTAAAACAGTAATTTGAGAATCTTTTTTTGTTAAAAAATAATATAATTTATCGAAAGCGGAATTTATTAATTTAAAACCATAAGGTGGAGACATTAAATAATTACCTTTGATTAATTCACAATTAAAAAAATTTCCAATACTACCGAAATATTTTTCTATATCATAAAACAAACTTCCATAATATTTTAATGTAGAATTGAAAGCAGAACCAAATAATTCTACATCAATATTTAATTTTTCTTTAATTTCATAATAAAATGAATCATTTAATTTAGCCTGTGAAAAATATAAAATATCTAAATATTGATATCTAAATATTATTAACCAGATTAAATTAATATCTAGATTATCTTTATTTTTATGATAATATCTATCTCTCATTTTATTAAATATTTCTTTATTAATAATTACTTTGGTTTCATCTTCATAATTTTCTACATATAAAATACAAGAATCATTGATATTTTTAGTAATGATTTTATAATCAGAATCATTAATATTTAAAGTATATTCATATAATTTTAATATATATTTCATAATTTTATGATTGATTTCCTTAATATTTTTATCTAAATTTATATCATTATTTAAATTATATGCTTTAACTAAATTATTTTTGTCGATTATAGAAAATACAGGATCCATATTTGAATAATTTAATAAAACATTTTTTATTAACATCCAGTTTATATTAATTTGCGAATTATTGAAAAATACTTTAAAATAAGTATTTAACTTGTTATAAAATCTATATCTTTGGATTTCAGTTTTTATTAAATGTTTTTTCTTATAAGGATATTTGAAACATTTATATTTGAATTCTAAATCATCTTTTTTTACGTGTTTTATTTGCATATAATAATATTTGATAAATTTTTTAATTAGTATAATGATAATTAATATTATTTAGTAATTTCGTTATCAAATGATGAAACATCTAAATTTATTTTTTTTAATGTATTTGATAATATCATTACATTCTCATTATTTTCAAAATCTTCTTTTATTCTCTTTTTTTCTATATTAATAAATTCAATCGTTCCTTTACAATATAATTTATTAAAAATATTATATTTTGACTTTTTCAATAAATAAATAATATTATTTTTATCATTAATAATTTTTTTTGCATTATTAAATAATATTTCTTTTTTTTGACATTTCAAGTTTAACAAATCATATTCTTCTTTATCAAACCAAACAGGTAATAAGGTAAAAAAAGATAATTCAGTATTTGGTTTCATTAAAAAATATTGTATTTTATCAAAAGTATCATACATTAAAA
>Ga0208826_1000197_pt1 | contig 70056 bp, 53 predicted proteins | sample AD_UKC115_MetaG_FD_184451 | JGI IMG/M metagenome (GOLD analysis project Ga0208826, IMG submission 184451) | Active sludge microbial communities of municipal wastewater-treating anaerobic digesters from Hong Kong - AD_UKC115_MetaG (SPAdes)... | ecosystem: Engineered > Bioreactor > Anaerobic >... | reverse complement strand
AGTACCCAGGCTGCAACATCGAGTGGGTGAACGGCGTCTCCCCGCGCGACCTGATGAGGCATCACGGCTACGACCCCGAGATGTTCAGGAGCGACGACGGTATCCTGATCCAGCGGGGGATGATGATCGGAAGCGACCGGTACTTCGGCAAGTGGGGTCCGCCGCACGGAACTAACGCGTGGGCACATAAGGCGTTCAACTACGCGGACGGCGTGGTCGAGTGCTATCGGACCCCCGCGGGCCAGGCGGTCGAGTTCTATCACAACTACTGGGAGGAGGTGCCCCACCCCGATCCTGAGTATGGCACGACGCTCCGCACTTCGACGGCGGCGCCTCCTGGGCAGTTCTACTTCGAGCCGGCGACGTACTCGCTCCGCAAGGCCAACGTACATACGATGGCGTACATGGGCTGGGAGCGCGCAAGCATCGGGCATGAGAGCGACCTCCGCCGGTTCGCGCGGGCGTATCGGGCGCTGCCGTGCGTCGATCCGAAGGACTTCGAGGGCAGGGTCGAGGTGCTGAGCACCGCTCCCGGCGCGAAGTACCGCAAGCCGGAGGAGCCTGATGTCTGGGTGAAGTGGTTCGGCGACCGGCTGGCCGTCGTGAACGACACCGGCAGCCGGAAGTATGTCTTGATCACGATCCCCAAACCCCTTGCCAAGGGAAGCTGCCTGTTCGACCTCGCCGCCGGGCGGATACTCGTTCAGGCGGATAGGCCGATGCCGAGTATCGAGACGAAGCTCCTGCTCCTGGAGCGCGACCTGCACACGCTGGCAATCATGCCGCTTGCCGAGGCGCAGAAGCTCTCCGCGAAGGCGCTCCCCGTCTCCACAGAGCCCGGCCGGTTCAGGATGTGGATCGAGGGCCCGGCGTACTCCGGACAGGATGTCACACTGAGGTTCTCGCTGGCCAACAACGGCAAGTCGCCGCTGACCGACGCGCAGATCGACGTCACGCTCCCGAGGAACTGGAAGGCCGTGTCGAGTTCCGACGACGTCTCACCCGGCCTGCCGGTCATGAGGACCGCGCAAACGATCGCGCCGGGCAAGTCGATCGACTACTCGGTGCGGCTGCGCATACCTCACGGCGAGGAGGGCAATCCCGCATGGTTCACGGGAACGGCGGTGTATAGCGACGGCGGCAGAGAGGTGGTCAGCCAGAAATCGCTGGCGGCGGTCCCCGAGCTGTCGTTCGGATTGGCTATCAGTCCGGAGCGCGTGAAGATCGGCGTCGGAGGCAAGGTCGTCGACTTCGAACTCGCGCTGCGTAACAAGCGGGCGACGCCGCTGGAGACCAAGCTCGATTTCCGTCTGCCCGATGGATGGACGCTGATCTCCGATGCCCTGAGCATGTCTGCCGGAGCGCAGGCATCGGGCACGCTGGACTTCAAGGTTGTGGTCCCCGAGACGGTCGGGGCAGGCAAGTACAAGATAGGAGTATCCGCGCGGCCCGACGACGATGTGAGCGCGTACGCCGAGTGTGACATCGAAGTGGCAGAGTGATGATTCGGAGGTTTTTCGTGGTTCGCCTGGAGATGAGACCGCGAAGTCAGGTATAATCCGCGACTCAAAGCAGCATGGCAACGAGACCGCATGTTCACAAAGGACACTGAAGTTCACGAACTGAATACCGTCCAGCCCCGGAACCCGGCGGCGCCGATCAGCAGGCGGAGGCGCAACAGCCTGCTCGCGCTCGTCTTCGGCTTATGCACGCTCAGTCTCGCGCTCGTCGGCGCGCTGCCCGAGATCCTCTACGGCGTCCTTCCCACGCATGACTACCTCGTATTCCACATCGTGTTCGAGTTCATGAGCATTGTGGTCAGTTTCGCAGTGTTCACCGTCGGCTGGTACGGCTACAAACAGTATGCCAATAAGCAGGATCTGGTCATCGGTCTGACGTTCCTGATGGTCGGAATCGTGGACTTCGCGCACACTCTGTCGTACAACGGCATGCCGGCGTTCCTCTCGCCGAACAGCGTGTCGAAGGCAGCGATGTACTGGATCGCGGGCAGACTGATCCACGGCATCGGGATCATGGCCGCGCTGGTGATGACGAACAGCCGGCGGAGATGGTTGAGTCCGGGCTACCTTGCCGCCGGATCGGTCGCGGTGGTGTTCGGACTGATGGCGGTTGTCTCGTACTTCCCCGAAGCGCTTCCGGCAATGTACGTCCAGGGCTCGGGCCTCACGCCGCTCAAGATCACCCTCGAGTGGGTCGTCATCGGCCTGTACGCCCTGTCGATCTACGTGTTCGGGCGGCGTGGCCAACGTGAGACGAACGTAGTCCTGCTGCAGATGGCTCTCGTCGTCGGCATCTTCAGCGAGTTGGGCTTCACGCTCTACAGCAGCGCGTACGATACCTATAACCTGCTTGGCCACATCTACAAGGTGATGGCATACTTCCTGATCTTCAAGGCGCTCTTCGTGTCGTCGCTCCAGCGGCCATACTACGAGCTCGTGAAGGCCAGGTATGAGCTCGAGAAATCGTTCTCGCGCATCGGCGACGCATTGGCATCGAGCCTCGATCTGAAACAGGCGCTGCAGCTTATCGCAGAGCTTGGATCGAATATGCTCGGGGCCAAGTCCGCCACGGTGATGCTGCTCCGAGACGGCAAGCTGAACATCGAGGCCGGGACAGGCATGATGCGTTCGGACAGGCTCGTCTCGACCAGCCACACCGCGGCCGGATTGGCAATCTCGTCCCGCAGGCCGGTTCTGATCCCGGATGTGACGACGATATCGGACCATGATCCGAACTGCCACTGTCAGAACCTCATTGGACCGCCGGCCCGGTCCGTCGTCTCAGCGCCGATCCTGTCGGGCAGCGAGGTGTTCGGCGTTGTCGAGGTGTACTCACCGAACGAGAATGCCTTCGGACGCAAACAGGCGGATCTGCTTGCGAGCTTCGCGGGACAGGCGGCGGTTGCCATCAGGAACTCGATCACGTTCGAGCGCGAGCATCAGATCGCCGAGAGCCTGCAGCGCACTCTGCTGCCCGACCCGCCGACCATTCCCGGCATGGACATCGCAGTGAAGTACCTGCCCGCCGAAGACGAGGCCAGAGTCGGCGGCGATCTATACGACGTATTCCCTCTGGAGGACGGGAGACTCGCGGTAGTGATCGGCGACGTCTCCGGTCACGGCCTCGAAGCGGCTTCGATGATGGCGATGACCGCGTACACGCTCCGCGGACTGCTGCTCCACGGCATGGACCCCGGAGAGGCCTTCGGGCTCACGAACCGCACGCTGGCGCGCCGGTCCTCCGAGGAGTTGAGGTTCGCGACCGTATTCGGAGCCGTGATCGATACCGAGAACCGAACGATGAAGTACGCCAACGCCGGGCACTTGATGCCGGTCATGCTCCAGGAGGGCGCCTGTGCCTCGATGGAGCAGCAGTCCGAGCTGCCGATGGGGATCCTGGAGTCTACGCAATACCCCACGCATGAGGCCGACCTGTCCAGTGTAACGGGCATCCTCCTCTACACCGACGGCCTGATCGAGGTGCGCAGGCAGGGCGAAATGCTCGGCGAGAGAAGGCTCATTTCCGCCTGCAGCGAACTGCTGACGCTCTCGTCCGCCGACATGATCCGTGGAATCATCGAGCGCTCGAGAAAGTGGACCGGCGGAATACTCCACGACGACATCGCCTGCCTCGCCGTGAAGTGGGAGAACCGCTCCGAGTAGCGCCAGGATACCCCCCTGCCCCATCTCACCATCACTCCGTCCGCTGACCCTCACATTCATTTTTCTATTGACAACCTACCAATGGGGGAGTATGCTGGTATCGTAACCGCCCGTACCCCCAGCCACAGGGCGGCCTGCACATTGAACCCAGGGCTGATGCGATCGTGATGGCTATTCCTGCAGGGCATCTTCGCATCAGCGGTGTGTTTCAGACGACGAACTCACCAACCTCTTGCCGGAGGTTCAGCGATGAAGATCGAGCTACTCGAGCCGGTGGTCTATCTATCTCAGCGGTGGAGCGCACTCTGTGAGATCCTGTTCGGACCGCGCATCCATCGCAAGTCGACGGCACGCACCTCGGAAAACGAACGCACGGCGAGCGCCTCAGTCGGGCCGCTCACGGTACCCGTCCACGTCCCGCACACAGGACCCTCGCGGTTAGCGATGCATATCGGGAGGGCGATGTGAACAAGAACCGCCAGTTCATCACAGTAGCCGCGCTCCTGGCGGCGGTCACGGCGGGCGCATTCTGGCGCGCAACGGGATGCGGGTTCGTTTTCGACGACAAGCAGTACATCCTGGCCAACCCCCACGTGCAGAACGGGCTCAACTGGGCGGACATCAAGTGGGCCTTCACATCGATGTATGCATCGAACTGGCACCCGCTGACGTGGATATCCCACATGCTCGACAACCAGTTCTGGGCGCTCGATCCGGCCGGCCCCCATCTGACGAACGTGGTCCTCCACATCGCGAACGTGCTGCTCCTCTTCTACATCCTGCGGCGGATGACCGGCTTCTTGTGGCGGAGCGCGTTCGTCGCGGCTCTCTTCGCCGTCCATCCGCTCCACGTGGAGTCGGTGGCATGGATTTCCGAGCGGAAGGATGTGCTCAGCACACTGTTCTGGATGCTCACGATGCTCGCGTACGTCCGGTACGCCGAATGCCCCGGCATCAGGAGATACGCGCCGGTCTTCGTGCTGCTGGCACTCGGGCTGATGGCGAAACCGATGCTGGTCAGCCTTCCCATCGTGCTGCTGCTCATGGACTGGTGGCCGCTCCGCCGGTCCGCACCGCCGGTCAAGCTGGTCCTGGAGAAGACCCCTCTCTTCGCGCTGTCGGCCGCATCGTGCGTCGTGACCTATCTCGCCCAGCATGCGGGCGGGGCAGTCGCGGTTCGCGAATTCCCGCTGAGCGTGCGCGCCGCCAATGCCGTGGTGGCCTATGTGACGTACCTCTGGAAGATGATCGCGCCGATCCGTCTGGCGGCCTATTATCCCCACCCCGGCGTCACGCTACCTGAGTGGCAGACCGTCGGTTCCACCGTGCTGCTCGTCGCCATCACCGCAGCGGTGATCGCGCTGGCCCGCAGGAAGCCGTACATGGCGGTGGGATGGGCGTGGTGCACGATCACGCTCATCCCGGTGATAGGGATCCTGCAGGTGGGCTTGCAGGCGATGGCCGACCGATACACGTACATCCCGCTGATCGGCGTGTTCACGGCCCTCACGTGGGGCATCGCAGACCTCTTCCCTGCCCCGACTGCGAACAAGAGGAAGTCAGGCTCTCAGACTCACGTGCTCGCAATCCCGGCAGTCGTGATCATAGCCGCGTGCGCCGCCGGCACGTGGCACTACACCGGCTACTGGACAAGCGAGATCACCCTCTGCACGCGGGCGATCGCGGTCACACAGAACAATGCCATGATGCACAACAACCTCGGTGTCGCGCTGTACAACCAGGGCGATATCGAGGAATCGATCGACCACTTCAGGAAGGCGATAGAGATCAGCTCCGATTTCCCCGATGCGTACATCAACCTCGGAAACTCTCTGTCGGACCTGGGCTACCTCGATGAGGCGATCATCGAGTACAAGAAGGCGATCAAGTACAACCCCAAAGACTCACGGGCGTACTGCAACATGGCCGCCGTCATGGGCCAGCAGGGAGACATCGGCGGCGCGATCGAGGCATGTCGGAAGGCGATAGAGCTTTCCCCTGACCTTGCGGCGCCTCACAACAACCTGGCGCGCGCATACATGACCGTCGGCCGCACGGAGGACGCCATCGCGGAGTACCGGAAGGCGCTCGAGATCGATCCGGAGAGCGCGCAGGCTCACCTGAACCTCGGTGAAGCACTGGCGACGGCCGGGGACGATGACGCAGCCATGAGCGAGTTCTACGAGGCGCTCAGGTTGCAGCCGAATTACCCCGAGGCTCACCTGAACTTGGGCGTTTTGAACCTTGGTCAGGGAAAGCCCGATGCGGCCATCGAGCACTACCGGCAGGCGCTGCAGATCAAGCCGGACTACGGCGCGGCGCATCACAACCTTGCGATCGCGCTCTACTCCATCGGCGACTTCGCGGGCGCGTGGCGGGAGATCGGCCTCTGCCGGGAATGCGGTGTCCAGCCGAACCCGGCGTTCATAGAGCAGCTCAGACAGGCGATGCCGGAGCCCAATGAGTAGCAGGAAGCTGGAATCGGGCTCATCATCCGGCGAACGCAGGCTTGTCCCTCTGACATGCCTTCTGCTGGCGGCGCTCATCGTCGCCGCGTTCTGGCATGTCATCGGTCACGATTTCATCAACTACGATGACGACGATTACGTGACCGCCAACCTGCACATCCGCAGGATCGATATCCCCTGGGCGCTCACGACCTTCCGCGAGGCGAACTGGCATCCCCTCACATGGCTCTCCCACATGCTCGACTGGCGCATCTACGGCCCGAATGCGGGAGGGCACCATGCGACCAACCTGATCCTCCACGCGGCAAGCACAATCCTGCTTTTCCTGCTGCTTCATCGGATGACGGGATTCGTGTGGAGGAGCGCCTTCGTCGCGGCGCTGTTCGGAATCCATCCGCTCCACGTAGAATCGGTCGCATGGGTGGCCGAGAGGAAGGACGTGCTGAGCGCTCTGTTCTGGATGCTGACGATGCTCGCGTACGTCCGGTATGCGGAGCGCCCCGGGATCGGCAGGTACATTCCGATCTTCGTGCTCTTCGCCCTCGGACTGATGGTCAAACCCATGCTGGTGACTCTGCCGTTCGTTCTGCTGATTATCGACTGGTGGCCGCTCGGACGCTTCCGCTCTCCGAGGGTCATTCAGGAGAAGCTCCCGCTGATCGGCCTCGCGGCGACATCCGGCGTCATCACGTTCATCGCCCAGCACGGAGGACTGGCGGTCGGCTCGCTCGATCAGTATCCGGTGGGAGTCCGCGTCGCCAACGCTCTCGTCGCGTACACGGCATATCTCGTGAAGACGGTCTATCCGGTCGGGCTGTCGGTGTTCTACCCTCATCCCGGCGACACGCTCCCGGTCTGGCAGGTGATCGGCTCGGCGGCGCTCCTCGTCGGCATCACGGCGCTCGTGGTCCGATCGGCCCGAACGAGACCCTGGCTCGCGGCGGGATGGTTCTGGTATCTCATCACCCTGCTGCCGGTGATCGGACTGGTGCAGGTCGGGATGCAGGCGATGGCGGACCGGTACACGTACGTGCCGCTCGTCGGGGTGTTCATGGCAATAGCGTATGGGAGTGTGGGAGTACGGGGGTCCGGGACTGGGAAGAAGATTCCCACACGCCCACACCCTCACACTCCCATACTTGCATGCCTGATCATCGCCGCCCTGATGCCACTCACATGGAGGCAGGTCGGCTACTGGAGGGACAGCGAGACACTCTTCCGGCACGCGCTGTCGGTGACGCGAAACAACGCCGTCGCGGAGAACAACCTCGGACTCGCGCTGGTCGAGCGAGACCGGCTGGATGAGGGAATCAGACGCCACCGCTGTGCGATCGAGATCAAGCCGGGATGGGCTGACGCGCACTACAGCCTTGGAGCCGCTCTGCTTAAGAACGGAGAGCCCTACGAGGCTATGTCGGAGTTCGAGAAGGTCCTGGCGCTCGATCCGAACCACGCGCCGGCGCACAACAATCTTGCGGCGGCACTGATGGACCTCGGAGACCTGCCGCGCGCGATCGATCACCTGCGCAGAGCGGTGGATATCCGCCCGGATTACGCACAGGCGCACAACAACCTCGGGACGGCGTACTACCATCAGACCCGGTGGGATGAAGCGGTCCGGGAGTGGACTACGGCTGTCCGGCTTGATCCCAGCCTGGCCGACGCCCACTACAACCTGGCGTTCGGGCTGGGAAACGTGGGGCGCTACCGGGACGCGGTCGAGGAATGCCGGAAGGCCCTCGCGCTCCGACCAGATTGGGTCGAGGCGCAAAACAACCTCGCCTGGTTCCTGGTCGCAAACAGGGACCGCACTTCGCGCGATGTCGAAGAGGCGATCCGACTCGCGGAGCAGGCGTGCCGGGCGACCGGAGGTACGAACCCCAATCACCTCGACACGCTCGCGGAGGCATATGAGGCCGCCGGCCGGCGCGATGATGCTGAGCGGGTGGCGAGGAAGGCCCGAGCGCTCGCGGAGAAGTGACGGCCGGATCGACCCCTCCCCAGGCGCTCCCTCCCCGCCACGGGGAGGGAGCGCCTGGGTGGACTCCCCGTCATGGGAGGGAGCAGTTGACGATCAGAGCCACGGAGGGCATTGTTGCTCGCCACCCGACTCTCAACTCTCAACCCTCAACATTCAACATTCAACCCCCAACACCCGCCCCCCCTGCCAACCAACCCCCCGTGTCTTTACTTCTGCCGTCCGTTTTGATAGAATTCAACGCGGAGTTGGGAGAGGTAATGACGACAGACATTCAGCAAGACATTCGCAATTTCTGCATAATCGCTCACATAGACCACGGGAAGTCGACACTGGCCGACCGGATACTGGAAATGACCGGCGCGATCGAGCGTCGCGACATGCAGGAGCAGGTCCTCGACAGCATGGACCTCGAGAGGGAGCGCGGCATCACTATCAAGATGACGGCTGTCCGACTCAGCTACAAGGCGAAGGACGGCAAGGAGTATATGCTCAACCTGATCGACACGCCCGGCCACGTGGACTTCTCGTACGAGGTGTCACGGAGCCTCGCCGCTTGCGAGGGCGCGATCCTGGTAGTCGACGCCGTCCAGGGAGTCGAGGCCCAGACGCTCGCCAACGTCAACCTGGCGATGGCGAGCAACCTGTCGATCATCCCGGTGGTCAACAAGATCGACCTCCAAGCGGCCGATCCGGACCGCGTGCTGGAGGAGATCGAGGAGGTCGTCCTGCTGGAGAGAGAGGGCGCGATCCTGGCGAGCGCGAGGGCCGGCACGGGGATCAACGAAATCCTGGAGGCGGTCGTCGAGCGCATCCCCGCGCCTTCCGGCGATCCGGATGCGCCACTCCGCGCGCTGATCTTCGACTCGCACTACGACCAGTATCAGGGAGTCGTGGCGTACGTCCGAGTCATGGACGGCGAGATCAGGCCGGGCATGAAGATCCGCATGATGTCGAGCGGCAAGACGTTCGACGTCACGAGCGTCGGCGTCTTCCGTCCGAAGATGACGGAGGTCGAGGCGCTGCGCGTCGGCGAGGTCGGGTATCTCATGGCAAGCATCAAGGAGGTCGGCGACAGCCGCGTGGGCGACACGATCACCGATGCGAGCAGACCGGCCACCGAGCCGCTGCCGGGGTACAAGCATCCGAAGCCGATGGTCTTCTGCGGGCTCTACCCGACGGACAGCAACCAGTACCCGGACCTGCGCGACGCGCTGGCAAAGCTCCAGCTCAACGACTCGTCGCTGATCTTCGAGCCGGAGACGTCAGCGGCGCTGGGCTTCGGATTCCGCTGCGGGTTCCTCGGGCTCCTGCACATGGAGATCATCCAGGAGCGGCTCGAGCGCGAGGCGGGCATCCCGCTGATCGCGACCGCGCCGAGCGTCGTCTACCGCGTCACACGGACCGACGGCAGCGTGATCGAGGTGGACAACCCGTCGAACCTGCCGAACGCCAATGTGACGGAGAAGATCGAGGAGCCGTACGTCGATGCCACGATCATCGTGCCGTCGGAGTACATCGGCGGTGTGATGGAACTCGCCCAGGACAGGCGGAGCACGTTCGTCCACATGGAGTATGCCGGAACGCACAGGGTATTCGTCCACTATAAGATCCCGCTGTCGGAGATATTGATGGACTTCTTCGATCAGCTCAAGAGCCGGACGAAGGGCTACGCATCGTTCGATTACGAGTTCTGCGGCTACCAGGAGTCGAAGCTGGTGAAGCTCGACGTCCTGTTGAACGGTTCGTCGGTCGATGCGCTGTCGTTCATCACTCACCGCGACCGGGCGTATCCGCGGGGCAAGCTGCTGGTGGAGCGGCTGAAGAGCATTCTCCCGAAGCAGCAGTACGAGGTGCGCATCCAGGCGGCGATCGGGAACAAGGTGATCGCGGCGGAGAGCATCAGCGCGCTTCGGAAGAACGTGACGGCGAAATGCTACGGCGGAGACATAACCCGGAAGCGGAAGCTCCTCGAGAAGCAGAAGGAAGGCAAGAAGCGGATGAAGCAGATCGGCCACATCGAGGTCCCGCAGGAGGCGTTTCTGAGCGTGCTGAAGATCGGGGAGTAGCTGGCGGGTGTTGGGTGGTGAATGTTGAGAGTTGAGAGTTGAGGGTTGAGAGGTGGGTGATGGGCAGCCATGCCCCGAATGTTGAATGTTGAAAGTTGAGTGTTGAATGTTGAGAGTTGGGAGTTGGGGGTTGGATGATGGGCAACCATGCCTCCCCGTTGGGCCGGTGATCAACTGCTCCCTCCCCGTGGCGGGGAGGGCTGGGGAGGGGTCCTCGGTGTTGTAATGGCAGTGCCTCAGTGCCGGCCTTCTCCGTGCCCGGGCGGTTGAAACCACGACAACAAGGGCGCGAAGTCCACCCTCGTAGACTCAGGTAGGTGAGCGCATGTCCAAAGACAAGTACTCGGTGATCATGACCACCTTCGAGGGTGACTGGAGGAAGCTGGAAGAGGCTGTCCCGGAGATCTTCGGACGCGACGGCCTTGACGTGTTCACGCTCGTCGTAATGAAGGAGATGCCGTCTGAGGTGGCTGACGACCTCTCCAGAGATGACGCAAGCCGCATCTTGTTGGCGCTGGAAGCGGTGGGAGCGAAGACGCAGATCACGCTCACTTGGAATGTCACCGGTGTCATGCACCGTGCTGACGAGCTCTGGGCCGCGCGCAAGGGCGAGCATTTCGTCTTCACCGAGATCGACGGCATGATCTTCAGTCTCGGAGCCTGCAACGCCCGGCAGAACCTGGAACACATTCGCCCGACGCACGGCGAGCGCAGCAGTTGGACTTACGAGCGCAGTCTCAACCACTATCACGTAGACATCGGGCCTGTCCGCTTCGGACTCAGCCGCGAGACCATTCGCGAGGGGAACAAGGTGGTCTCCTTGCTGAAGAAGGACCTCGAAACGTGCTACCCGGACCGCCGCTTCATCATAGCCCACGACCTCGGCAGTATCGTCTCGTACTACCAGCCCACAGAGGGCGCCCCGACGGAGACAATTCCTGTCGAGGACAGAGATCCTGAGAAGGCCTTCTGTCCACGCTGAGAGAAGATGCAGCCCTACCACAAGCGCACCGAGCCCGACCCGGAGTTCCCGGAGGCGGACTGGGGTGACTGCGCCATGTGCGGGAACGAGGTGCTCGTCGCCGCGCCGGAGGCGCTGATTCCTGTGGGGCCGGAGTAGCCAGGGTTCAAGGAATCGGTGAAATCCTGTATAATGGCGATGCTTGGGCGGTTCCGCGCGCGGATGACCGCCTTTTCACTGTTCACTGGACACTGTTTACCGATCACTTTCCCGGAGGACGAACGTGCGCTACACCAGACTATTTGCCCCCACGCTGAGGGAAGCACCCGCGGACGTGGAGATGAGAAGCCATGCCCTGCTCCTGCGGGCGGGGTTCATCCGCCAGCTCGGGGCGGGCGTGTATGAATTCCTGCCGCTCGGATGGCGCGTGCTCAACAAGGTGTCAAACATCATCCGCGACGAGATGGACAAGGCCGGCGCCCAGGAGCTTCTCCTGCCGACGCTCCATCCCCAGGAACTCTGGGCGGAGAGCGGACGCGAGGCCACGATGCACGACGTCCTTCTCGGCCTTGAGGACCGCAGGGGCACTAAGTACTACCTCGGCCCAACGCACGAGGAGGTCATCACCGACCTAGTCCGGCGCAACATCCAGTCTTACCGCGACCTGCCGCTCAACCTCTACCAGATCCAAATGAAGTTCCGCGATGAACCGAGACCCAGAGGCGGCCTGGTCCGCGCGCGCGAGTTCCTCATGAAGGACGCCTACTCCTTCGACCGCGACGAAGCCGGACTCGATGCCCAGTACAACAAGATGTACGACACCTACATCAACATCTTCAAGCGGTGCGGCATCCCGGTAATCGCGGTCGATGCGAGCGGCGGCGCGATCGGTGGCAAGGAGACCAAGGAGTTCATGCTGCTCACCGACGCGGGCGAGGATTCGATCCTCATCTGCCCCGAGTGCGGATATGCCGCCAACTCCGAAATCGCCGACTTCCGGCTCGTGGTCCCGACTCCCGCCGAGGAACCGAAGCCGATGGAGAAGGTAAGCACTCCCGGCGCGCACACCGTCGATGAGGTCTGCGAGTTCCTGAAGACCACACCCGATCGATTGGTGAAGACGCTGATCCTCATGGCCGACGACAAGCCCGTCGCGGCGCTCGTGCGTGGCGACCGCGACCTCAACGAGGGGCGGTTCCGCGTGATGATCGGCGCATCGAGGCTCGAGATGGCGACCCCGGAGCAGATTCAGAAGGCAACCGGCGGCCCGGTCGGCTTCAGCGGTCCCGTCGGGCTGAAGATCCCGATCTACGGCGACGAGGAGCTTCGCGGCATGGTCAACTTCGTCACCGGCGCGAACGAGTCGGACGCGCACCTGGTGAACGTCAACTGGACGGATGTGGACCAACATATCACTTGGGGACGGCTGAGATACGCGATGGCCGGCGACATCTGCGAGACCTGCGGGACCGGGTTCGACGAGAAGCGCGGGATGGAGATGGGCCACATCTTCAAGCTCAGGTATGCGATCTCCGAGCCGCTGAACGCGACGTACACCGACGAGGAAGGCAACGACAAGCTGATCATCATGGGCTGCTACGGCATCGGGGTCAGCCGCATCCTCTCCGCGGTGGCGGAGGTCAGCAACGACGAGAACGGCCTCATCTGGCCGATCGGCATCGCGCCGTATCAGGTGGTTCTCATCTGCGCGAACGTGACCGACGAGACGCAGCTTGCCCTCGCGGAGAAGGTCTACGCCGACCTCACCGCGGCCGGGGTCGAGGTACTCTTCGACGACCGGAATGAGCGCGCGGGCGTGAAGTTCAAGGACGCGGACCTGATCGGCATCCCGATCCGGATCGTCGCCGGCAAGCTGGCGGCCGAAGGGAACGTCGAGATCCGCGACCGCGCGACCGGCGAGTCGGAGATCGTCTCGGCCGGCGATGTAGTCGCAAACGTCCTGGGGAGGATGGACGGATGAAAGTCGTCCTGATCGGCGGGACCGGCCACATCGGTACGTTCCTGACCTCACAGCTCGTCGATTCGGGCTGGGAGGTCATCGTCTTGTCGTCCGGCCGTCGTGCCGTGGACAAGGACTCGTTCCCCAGGACCGTCGAGTTCGTGAAGTTGTCGTACGACCGGATGCTCGCGGACGGGAGCTTTCGCGATCTGCTCGCGCATCGGAGGCCGGATGCCGTCGTAGATATTCTGCAGGGTGACGCGCCGGGGGTATTCTCGGCATGCGAGAAGGTCGGAGTCCGCCATCTCGTCTTCTGCGGCTCCGTGTGGATGTTCGGGCGGCCGAAGGTGGCGCCTACACCGGAGGTCAGACAGACGGAGTGCCCCTTCGACGGCTACAGGGAGCGCTTCGACCAACTGCAGGCCACTCTGCGGAAGTCCGATAGCAGTGCCCTCGCTGTCAGCGCCGTGATGCCGCCGAACATCTGCGGTCCCGGCAAGATACCGCTCGATGGGAAGGGCGGCCGGTCCATCGAGGTACACCGAGAGCACCAACGGGGAGTCGAGGTATGCCTGCCGTTCCCGGGCACCAACCTCATCGGACCGTGCGACGCAGAGGATGTTGCTCGCGGGTTCGCCTGCGCGCTGAATAACCGTGAGGCGGCGGCCGGAGAGATCTTCAATGTAGGATCGGCTTACGCGTTGACCGCCGAGCAGTTCGTCAACACCTACGCCGACATCTACGGCACGCCGATTCCGATCAGATACGTCGATCCGACCGTGTTTGCCCGGGACGTGCTCCCCGATCTCGGGGCAAACTTCCACTTCCTCGAGCACATGTGCCCCGACATATCGAAGATCAGCGTCCGTCTCGGCTACCGCCCGAAGTACACCCCCGAGGAGACGATGGAGCGAGCCGTGAGATGGATGAAAGACAAGCAGATCGGTCTGATATCGTAGTGTCCGGGGTGGAATACGGATCGGGAGCCAATGCGGCCAATGAGCGCTGAGTTGCGCGTCCGAGCCGGAAGGATAACCTGCGAGTCGGTGGAACAGTAGGTTGGAGTGATACATCGGCAGCGCCGCTACGTTCTGCTACCGAAGTATCGCGCGATTGCCCGACGAAGGAGTCATTGACATGAAAATCGGAGTCAGTTCATACAGTTGGTCGCGCTACCTCAGAGAGGGCAAGTTCGACATCTTCGACGCCATCAAGGCGACCGCCGAGCTCGGGTTCGACGGGATGGAGTTCTCCGGCCTGAACGCGCCCGAGGGCACGACCGACATGATCGAGTTCGCGGGGAAGATCAAGGCCGCTTGCGCGGAGGTCGGTCTGCCGATTATCAGCTACACCATCGGCGCGGACTTCATCAACGCCGAGGGCGGATGCGATGCGGAGATCGAGCGGCTGAAGGGCGAGGTCGATATCGCCGTCGCGCTCGGCGCTCCCCGGATGCGCCACGACGCGACCCGCGGCTTCGGGCCGGACCGCCTGAGCCTCTGCGACTTCCTGGAGGCGCTCCCGATCCTGGAGAAGGGATGCCGCGCCGTGACCGAGTACGCGGCGACCAAGGGCGTGAAGACGATGGTTGAGAACCACGGGCATTTCGTGCAGGACAGCGACCGGTGTGAGGTGCTGATGAAGACCGTCAACCACCCGAACTTCGGCGCGCTGGTGGACATCGGCAACTTCATCTGCGCCGACGACGATCCGGTCCGCGCGACGAAGCGGATGGCCCCGTATGCGTTCCACGTGCACGCGAAGGACTTTCATCGCAAGCCGGGATGCGCCGATCCGGGCCAGGGATGGGGCCGGTCGCGCGGCGGAGACCTCTATCGCGGTTCGATCATCGGCCACGGGAACGTCGATGTGCCGATGTGCGTGAAGATCATCAAGGATTCCGGCTACGACGGCTTCCTGTCGATCGAGTTCGAGGGCATGGAAGACAACCGGCTCGCGCTCGAGATCGGATTGGCGAACCTGCGCAGATACTCGGAGAACGCGTAGGGAAGGAGTAATGGAGTATTGGAGTGGTGGAGTATTGGCAAAGCCAGTACTCCAGTATTCCAATACTCCATTCCCCATGTTTGCTTCCGTCTACGTCCACATCCCATTCTGCCTGCGGAAGTGCCTGTACTGCGACTTCGCCTCGTATCCGGGCAAAGAGTCGCTGTTCGAGCCGTACGTCCAGGCGCTGAGGACCCAGATCCGCCGCGCATCCGAATCATTCCCCGGGACGCGCGTACCCACCATCTACTTCGGCGGAGGAACGCCGAACGTTCTCCCGCCGGAGTCTCTTGCCTCGATCCTCGATGAGATTCGGCGCGGCTTCCGAGTCGATGCCGACGCCGAGATATCCAGCGAGGCGAATCCGGGAGTTGCCAGTAATCAGTCATCAGTGATCGGTGAAACCCGTCGCAGACTGCGGTCTGCAGTCCGCAGTCTGCGAGAAGCCGGCTTCAACCGCCTGAGCCTGGGAGTGCAGTCGCTCCACGACGACGAACTGCGCCGGCTCGGGAGGGTGCACACTGCGGAGGAGGCGGTCGAGGCGTTCCGGGAGGCCAGAGAGGCGAGGTTCGGCAACATCAGCGTCGATCTGATGTACGGCATCCCCGGCCAGACGTCGGCTTCGTGGCGGGAGACGCTCCGCCGGGTGATCGGACTCGGACCCGAGCACGTGTCGCTCTACTCGCTCACCGTCGAGGAGGGCACGCCGTTCCACGAGATGCAATGCGAGGGACGGCTGGAGCTTCCGGGCAGCGACATCGAAGCCGGGATGTACGAGGATGCGATCGAGATGTTGACCTCCGCCGGGTTCGCGCACTACGAGATCTCCAACTTCGCGCGGCCCGGCTTCGAGTGCCGGCACAACATCACCTACTGGCGGAACGAGCCGTACCTCGGCTTCGGCTCCGGCGCGACATCATACGTGGACGGCGTCAGAACGACCAGCGTCGCCGATGTGGAGGAGTACATCCGCCGGGTCGAGGCGGGCGAGAGCGTCGCGGAGTCTGAGGAGCATCTGACCGGCCGAGCGGCGGTGGGCGAGACGATGTTCCTCGGGCTGAGGATGCTCGGAGGAGTAAACCGCCAAGACGCAAAGTACGCCAAGGCAGAGGCGATGTTTGGACCGGAGATCGAGGGACTCATCGAGCGTGGGCTGCTGGAGCGCGAGGAGGGCTTCCTGAGGCTGACGCGGAGGGGGCTCTTCTTCGCGAACGACGTCTTCGCGGAATTCGTGTGATGCGGGCGACTTGGAATGCGATGGCCTGGCATCGCATTCCGAAGCTACTTCCGCTTGTTCTCCCGCACGACGATATGCCGCGGCTTCGAGCCGAGGTCGAAGGCCATGGTGTGGCGGCCCTTCGCGTCAGCGGTGAACACTTTCACGAGCTTGCCGTCGTCCAGAACGCTGTAGATGACCTTCGGCGTCAACTCGAAGGTCACGCTGACTTTGCCCTTGCCCGAGATCGCGCAGTCGATCCCGCCTGAGACCGATGCGGCCTCCCAGGAGACGTCCGTCCCTCCGGAGACCGTGAGCCCCCCGGCCCTGCGCAGGATGGTGACCCCGTACGGCTCGACCCGGATACCCTTCACCGTAACGCTCCCGTCCGCGTTGTGAACCACGGGCGTTCGCTCGAAGACGGCGCCCGGCAACTGCTTGAGGCCGAGGTCGAACTCGGAAGCCTCGCCGAACCGCTCCTTGACGAGGATCGTCGAGGCGTCGTCGGAGACGTAGACGCCCACGTTGTCCGGCGCGCTGAAGGAGGGCTCGATCCCGGCGAGCATCAACATGCCCTGGTAGAGCGGATTGAGCGTGTTGTACGGCTCCTGCTCGACCTCCTTGCCCCACATGGGGTCGTAGGCCATTCCGAGGTAGAATCCGCAGGTGTAGACCGGGTTGCCGTTGATGTCGTTCCGCACGGCGACCGACCTGCCGTCCAACTCCAGCACCGATTCCACCGGTGCTTCCAGCGTGTCGAAGCAGCCGATCTCGCCGTTCTCGGGGAACCGCAGGGCAAGCTTCCGGCCGCGGACCGCCTTCCCGAGGTATCGATCGAACTCCAGGTTCACGACGCCCGATACGGGCATCCTGAGGCTGAAGCCGGTCACGCCCGTGAGCCTGGCGAAGTTCGGATAGACGTCCTCGGGGGTGCATGGGTTGAAGTAGCAGTCCTGATCCTGGTAGAGGCCGAGACAGAGCCCCCGACGCCCGGCGGCGCGGGGGTCCGTGAGCCAGTCGTCGAGCATCTGCCACGTGCGGCCGCTCAGCATCTGGTTCTGCGCGGGCACGAAGATGAACCTGTACTTGCTCAGGCTGATCTTGCCCGGCTCGAACCCGCCCGGACTGACGTCCGAGTCGGGGAGGATATCGAACGGGATGTGAAGCTGATACAGGATGTTGGCGAGGTAGCGCGTGTTCGCGTAGTCGTACCCCGGGCTCATGCCGTACACAGCATTTGTGTTGCGGAGGATGAGCACTTCGGCGTTGCGGTTGAGCGTGAACGGCGCGGTCTCGATCTGCTTCAGGAGGCCGCCGATGGCATCGAGCGTGTCCGAGTCGTAGGCATCCGGCGCGTCGTAGGTTCGTCCGGCGATCTGGTTCCAATGGTAGCTCTGGAAGAACGCGCCGCCGCCGCCAACGATATCGACCAACCACCAGGGATAGTACGTGCGGATTCCCTCGCGGGTCTTGCCCCCCTCGCCCTCGCCGCATGCGAAAGCTTTCGGACCGCCGGCGCCGATGTACGGACCGTAGGAGGCCACGTTCTGGATGTACTCCCGGCAGGAAGCCCAGTGCGGAACGTCCGACGGCTCGATCTCGTGATCGTGCTGTCCGACGCCGATCACGTCGAAGCGGAGTCTCGCGCGGTCGAAGCTGATCATCGAGTGCCATGACGGCATGGACTCGAACGGATCGCAATAGTAGAGCACGTGATTGGGATCGGCGCTTCGGAGCGAGTCCGCCAGCGAGTTGAGCCGGCTGATGATGAGGCTCTCCCTCATGCGCCCGAAGTCGATCCACATCGGATCGCGGGTCAGGTTCTCCTGATACGTGCGCAGGTCCGTCAGTGGCGCATACGGCGGGTCCTCGGAGTGATAGTAGTCGAACAGCGGCAGGCACACACTGTCGAACGACCCCCAGGAGTCGAACGCGCTCTTCACAAACGGATATTGCGGCCACATCACCTCGCGGCCGTTCACGACCTTCTTCACCCACTGGGAGCGGTCGTCGGTCTTGTACCCGTGGCCCCAGACGAGCCTGAGGTTGGAGACCGTGCCGTAGTCCTGCTTGAGGAACCGTCTGTACCGATCGAGCATCTCAGGATCGTCGAGACAGGTATCGAAGTACAAGTCCTCCTCACCGACCATCGCCGCGATGATGACCGTGCGGCGGCTGAAGTAACGCATGATCCCGGCATAGGCCTGCGTCACGGCGTCCCAAAGCTCATCGTAGAGCATGATCTTCCCGCGGTACTGGGTGGGAACAACCTCGGGATGCAAGCCCCAGTAGAACGACGGCTCGATGTTCACGTATAGGCCGTGCGCCTGCGCCCGGTCGAGGAAGTAGTCGTAGATCTCGTAGACGTAATCGAAGTAGGGCAGCCTGTCACCGCGCGGCTGCTTCTCCACGGCCTTCCACGTGCCGTCGGGGTTCAGCAGCTCGCTCCAGTTCCAGAAGCGCGGCTGAACGTTGATGTTCGCCTGCTTCATGCGGGCGAAGTCTTTCTCGAGCAGATCGTAGTCGAACTCGGGAATGTTGAGTATCCACCCGCCGCCCTCTTTGGGCTGGCTGTAGACAGTGAAGAACGGGCGGAAGACCTGCCTGTTCCGCTCGAGCAGACCGGTCTTGGGGTTCAACTTGACGAATGCCTTATACTGCTCGGCGTACTCCGGGCGGACGTACTCGCCCTTGAACTCCGAGTACTTCGGATGGCGGCCCGGATCGATGATCTCGGCCATCCGCTGCCTGCGCTCGATCAGTCGGGCGCGGAGGCTCTCCCAGGATTCGGGGAGCACGCGGCCCCACGGCTCACACGGGTAGCCGCCGATGACCTTCACGGCGGGCCAGGATGAGTCATCGAACCGCAGGCTGTTCCATCCCTCGCGAGCATCGACCATGCTGCGCCAGGAGGCATCGGAGGCGATATCGGCGGTAGTACCGTCTTCGAAGCGGGCGGTCACCTTGCAAATGAGGCCCGCGGCATCCCCGGTGTCGGCGCACTTCACGGCGACCACGGAGTTCGCGCGGGCGATCGGCGCCTTCACCTCGAACTTGCGAGGCGACTGCCAGTCGTTCCCGGAGCCGATCATGCGGCCGTTGACCCACAGCTCGAACGAGTTGTCGGCGGTGATGAGGATATCGAATGCCGCGACGGGCCGGTCGAGCGAGACTACCTTGCGGAAGTAGGCGTTCCCGGAGTCGGGGTGTCGGACCCACTCGCAGCCGTTGAAGTCCATACCGAGCGACTGGCAGGCCCCCCGGCCGCAGACGGCGATCAGGATGAGGGATACGAGCAGCAATCGGGCAGCGAGCTTCGGGACCAAGATCATCCTCCGGTGATGCGCCGAACCACGCAGGCTGACCTGAGCAGGGGGAAGGTCGGCGCACCGTATATAGTGTTATACGTCGAAAACCGGAGTCCTGCACATGCGGTCTGCCCAAGAGGCGTCAGGAGGCACGCGATGTGCGTCCTCTCCCACAGAACCAACGAAAGAGGACGATAGCTCCCCAGAGCGAGACGTTGATCAGCAGTCCGGCGAACGCGGCCTGGACAGCCATGAACCCCTGGATGATGTAGCGGTAGTGCAGAGGCCGAAGCTCACGACCCCTGGCATCAGATACGCCGATGATCTTGACGGTGTGATCGCCCCACACGGTGACCTGCAATCGCTGCCAGCCATTGGGTAGCTCGCGCACTCTGACGCGCGCTCTGTGAAGCCCGAAGGGATGTCCGCTCGGGTTCCGGATCGGCTGCATTACCCCGATACGCCGTGCGTCGAGCCCACTGGGAATGCTGAACGAGTAGTCAGCCATGTTCTTCGACAGATCCCGGGCCTGCGAGTACGACATGGCAGTGGCTTCCCAAGCCCCCGACACCTCATCCTTGTGCACCAGCAGGACCGGGAACTGGTTCCCATCGCCCAACTCGAATGCAGGACTCAGCAACACGGCGCAGATGTAGTAGAGCAGCACCGGTATCCCGAAGAAGGTGATCAGGAATGGAATCACCAGTCGCCATCTGTTCGAAGTCAGCAGTATGCGCAGCATCGGTGGTCCTCCTCCCCGCTAGTTGCTCCGATATCCCGATCTCCGATCAGACCTGCGAGCAAGCTCGCTCGTGTAGTGAAGGCCGAGAGTCGATGAGCGCTCCCTGGCCCAGTCCGTGAGCCTCGTATGTCCGGCCGGAGGTGAGTCGACGCAGAGCAGGTTGTCCATCAGGCCGCGGATCTCGTCGCGCGCGTGATCATCACGTCGCCGACGAGCTTGCCGATTGCCCATCCTACGAGGTATCCCACGCCGGGCGGCACGGACACGATCGGCCGACGTCTCCCGATGATCTCCCCTACCGTCTCGACCAGCCCGCGATATGCGAAAGTCTCGGGGCCGATGGCGTCGATGATGACGTTGTCCGTCCGCGCGCCCTGCTCCACCGCGAGCCGAGCGAGGTCATCGACGTAGATCGGCTGGAGCTTGTACCGCCCGTCGCCGAAGATGCCCATGACGGGCAGGTAGCGCAGAGCCCACGCGATGTTGTTGACGAGTATGTCCTCCTTGCCGAAGAGCACGGTCGGGCGGAGGATGGCATATGACAGCCCGCTCTCCGTCAGGTCGCGCTCGAGGCGAGCCTTCCCGCGGAAGTACTCCAGGGGCGAATCCTCCGAGGGATTGGTGATGCTGATGTGCACCACCCGCTTCACGCCCGCGGCCTTCGCGACGCGGAAGAGCGCCTGAGTGTTTCGCACGGCGTCGGCGAAGGTGAAGCCCTTGTGGTTGAAGCGGACCCAGTAGGTATTGTAGAGGACGCTGACTCACTGGAGCGATTCGGTGAGCTTGTCGGGCTCATCGAAGTGGAAGGGGAATGCCTTCACGCGATCGCCGAACCGGTGCTCGCGGTGGATGGAATTGGTGAGCGTGACTACCTCCTCGCCTGCATCGAGGAGTCGCTGAGCGATGTACTTACCGGAGTAACCGAATGCGCCGGTGACTGCGTGCAGGCTCATGGGTAATCCTCCCGTCTGATCTCGACCGCTACGCCACACACTCCCATACTCCCGCACTCAGTCCCCGAACTCCTTCCTCAGGCCATCGACAAGCTCCTGACGGCGGTCGGCGGCGAGCCACGCCTTAACCTCCTTCCAGACCTCGGGGCAGTGGCAGTCGGGCTTGCCGACGGCGCGCCGGATGGCGTGATCGACGACCTTGCGGTTCTCTTTCGTCAGTTCGATGCCCGCGTCGGCGATGATGTCATTCACGTGACGAAGGTAACAGGACATGCGGCCCTCCCGGGAATGGAGTATTGGAGTGTTGGAGTACTGGAGTATTGGAGTGGTGGGTCTGCAATACTCCGATAGTCCAACACCTCCCTGTGTTCTCAAGATACGACTATGGCTTTCACATCTCTCCACCGGCGGCGGAGGGCCTCCCTGAGGTCGGGCCGGCAGATGACCTGCAGGCGGCGGCTGTATCGCTCGAACTCCTGCGCGAAGTCGGCGGTCAGGAGCGTGAACCCGAACGAGTTGAACGGCACGAACCTCCCCTCGCCGCCGGTCTGCGGCGTCACGAGCACCCGCAGGTCGCGGAAGTCCTCCAGGTCGAAGACGCTGCTCAGCCTGGGAATGTCGAGCAGCACCTCATACCCCATGAGATCGAGCCCCTCACGGTCGCCGAGCAGACGGCAGACGGCGATCTCCTTCTCCCGACGTCGCTCGGGATGGCGGTAGAGGTCCTTCACGCGCTCCATCTCGTCCATCGAGAGGGCGAACTCCTCCTCGCCGGCGGGATGCTCGGGATAGAGCGTGAACCCGCGCTTATAGAGCGCGCGTTCCTTGAGGCGCGCGGCGAGGTCGCCGGACGGGACACGATGCGCCTCGTCCGCGAGCGCCTCGATGAGGGCATCGTCGGAGAGCGAGTAGAACTTCGACGGATCGATCGCACCTGCGTCGAGGCCGTCCTGCACAAACCGTGTGAACATGGCGACGGTGATGCGGACGGCGTGGTGCCAGTAGATGTGGCGGAACATCATGTACTTGGCGAAGACGAGGCTTTCGAGCGGGGCGATCCCCTTCTCCGAGATGCCGAGCCGACGCCGTGAACCGTCATCATCGAGGACCAGCGACTCGATCAGCCGGTCGGTGTCGATGCTGCCGTACGGGACTCCGCAGGCCCAGGCGTCGCGCATCAGGTAGTCCATCTTGTCCGGGTCGAGGATGCCGCTGAGCATCCGGCCGGGGAGTCCGGAACCCTCCGGGTCCGCGATGACTCGGGCGACCATCGCCGGGTCCTCGATGCCCCAGTCATCCCTGAGCGCCGAGTAGATGCTGCCCGGAGACTCGTCGCCGAGGATGTAGTCGGTCGCGCGGTCCTCGTGGGAGGCGAAAGCGCGATTCGCGGTCTGTGATGCGTGACCGGCCGGAAGGATATCGACAAGGTGCGCGAACGGATAGTGTCCGATATCGTGGAGCAGCGCCGCCACGAGGAAGAGGCGCGCTTCCTCAGGCGTTATGCAAGGCGTGGACTCGTTGCGCCAACTGGCGGGGTTGAGCACGAGTCTCTGCAGCATCAGCACCGAGAGATGGTAGGCGCCGATCGAGTGCTCGAAGCGGGTGTGAGACGCGCCCGGGAAGACGTAGTGCACGAAGCCGAGCTGCCGTATCCTCTGCAGGCGCACGAAGTCGGGATGCTCGATGATCCGGCGCGCGGCGCGGCTGAGCGGAATGTGCCCCCAGATGGGGATGCGCAGATATCCGCCGTCCTGGGTGAAGAGAAACGAGAACTGACCAAGTGCCTGCGTTGGTTGAGCCATCGAGAACCTCGAACGGTAGGGAGATCCTTGTAGGAGCAGCTTCTAGCTGCGATCAAGCCTTGTAGGAGCAGCTTCCAGCTGCGATCAAGCTTTGTAGGAGCAGCTTCCAGCTGCGATCAAGCCTTGTAGGAGCAGCTTCTAGCTGCGATCGCGGCTGGGAAGCCGCTCCTACAATGCGTCGATTCATCGCGGCTGGGAAGCCGCTCCTACATGGCAGATTGGAAGCCGCTCCTACGATACGTCGGTTCATCGCGGCTGGAAGCCGCTCCTACGGGCAACTTCGGCGGGCGAGGAAGCTTTTCCTTGCGGTACCACAAAGTATGAGGCCGGTCCGCCTTCGGGCAGACCGGCCGATATCGCTTGGTGGAACGCCGTATCGACGTCACTCGATCACTTGTATGACCAGATCGCCGGCGCCGCGGAGCCGGATCCTGGAGCGCAGGTCGTTGCCGACCGTGTAGCACGAGCTAATGCCGGTCACGCTCACCTTGTCGTCGATCTCCGGAGCCGCGATGCCGGGCGCCAGATCGACGAGCAACTGGTCGAAGCCGTCGGTCATCGTGAAGAACGCCGGAGTCGGCGATGGATCGACCGAGACCACCTTGCCCCACGTCTTCACGAGCAGGCCGATGTTATTCAGCCCGATCTTGCCGAGGACGCCCCTCTGCCCGGTGGGCGGAGGTCCGACGAGATACTCCAGAGGCCCGCCGCCGATACCCTTGCCGCTCATACCGACGGCAGTCGGTACGAGCGAATCGGGATCGCTCCAGGTCACCGAGTCGGCATCGATCATGCGCTCGCCATCAACGGTAATCATCGCGCCGGATACGTCCGCGATGTCGCCGATAGCAGGCTTGGGACCGAGCCGGCGCACTCCGATGCCGCAGGAACGATCCTCCTCCTGGACATAGAAGCACTCATCGAACACGGCGCTCACTCTCCGGCCGTTCACCGTGACCGGGACTCCGTCGGCGTTCAACTTGCAGTCGCGCGCGCTGCCGAAGACGGCGATGCTGAAGGAACCGTCGGATGAGTCTGCGACCGACCCCTCGCCGTTTCGGACGATCCTGACACGGTAGGCGCCGGATCCGGCCGCTCCGGTCGTATCCCAATCGAACGATCCGGCGTTGTACGCAAGGCTTCCGGCTCCGGGAACGCCGCTCCAGGTCGCGCCGTCGTCCGGCGAGACCTCGATCCGCACGGTGTCGCCCGCCTTCCAGTCCGGCCCGACGGCATCCCACCGGATCGGCACAGTCTCGCCGACCAGGTATCTCTCGCCGCCGTTCGGGCTGCTGATTTGGAGCACCATGCCCTCGGTGATGAAGTTCACAACCTGCGAGCGCTCCGTGGCGGTCATGCCCGACAGAGGATTCTGGACCGCGTTCACCAGCGCCAACTGAGGCGCCTTGGTCAATGCGGACGCGCGGGTATGGCTCTGCACGCCGAAGTGCATGACTATCTGAGTCTCGTGCGGCCCCAACTCGAGAGCATACTCATAGCGCACGGTATCGCCCACGCGGCTGACCATGCTCGGCAGTTGAGGAGCAGCCGCACCGGCCACGACGTGCGTGAGCGTCGGGTCTCCGACACCGTCCGCATCGTCGGTGATGATCCACCGGTCGGTAGTCTCGAAATCGGTGTCACCGTCAGAGGTGCCGGCGACCACCGTCTCGCTGTCGGACCCCATGTTGGTGTCTATCCGCACGGTGTACACGGCGGCGGAATCGCTGTTGTTCGTGACCACTTCCAGGAATCGGGCATAGGCTCGATCGGCCGGCACGTAGATCTTCCGAGTCACCCGTATCCCCGAGGACGCGCCGTCGCTGATGACGATCTCGCGGTCGCCGTCCTCAGACTGGCCGGTCGCCGGCTCCGGGAAACCGTTCAGGACGAACGCGCCGTCGAAGGCATCGTTCGTGCCGACGAGGATGCTTCCATTCCGCTGGATATCCCACGTGAAGCTCTCGCTGTCATACAGGGTGATCGGCAGACCGATGATATGGCGCACCGCGAAGCAGTGTGTCTGTCCGGGAGCGCCAGCAGGTTCCACAGAGACATTCCCGGCTGCGCTGGAATCGGTTGCAGCGATGTAGTAACAGTAGCGGTCACCATCGACACTTGGGCCGGGGATGTCGGCGCAGTACCAGCCGGGTTCGCCGGACTCGCTCATCGGCAGCGAGTTGAATGCGCCGCCGTTCTTGCTCCAGTAGAGAGTCACGCTCCCTACACCGAGATTGTCGTAGACGCCTGCGCAGACTCTGTACGGCCCTTCGAGGTTATTGGTATCCTCCAGCGGGGTGAGGTTGATCATCGGCGCGATGTCGTCCGGAGCGATCACGAAGATGCTGTCTGAGACGTCCCTAACCGAGTCGCTGCCGTTCCATGTCACTCTCACCCGGTACTGGTCGGACGGGACAACCCCGGTGGTGTCCCAATTGAACGACCCTGCGTCATATGCGAGGTTCCCCGCCCCCGGTATGGGAGCCCAGGTAGCGCCGCCGTCGGAACTGGCCTCGATCCTGACGGTGTCGCCGGACTGCCAGTCGCTGCCGGCAGAGGCCCAGATGATCGGGATGACGCTGCCCGGCTCGAACCACTGCTCGCCATTGGGGTTCACGACGTCCAGCGATCGACCGACGATGGTGAAATTGACGACCCGCGAGCGCTCCGCGGAGGTCATCCCTGACAGGCAATCCTGAGCGGCCGACAGAGACGCGATCTGCGCGGCCTTGTCGAGAGCCGCGGCCCGGTTCGTGCCCTGCGCGCCGAAGTGCATGATGATCTTGGTCTCTTGCGGGTTCAGCGACAGGTCGTAAGTGTAGCTGATCGTGCCGATCGGGTAGGTGGAGGTCGCGCTTGGGATTTGAGCCGCCCCGGGTCCGGCGATGACGTGGGTAACCACGGGGTCGCCGCTGCCGTCTGCGTCATCCGTGACGATCCACTGGTCGATGGTTTCGAACAGACTGTCGCCGTCCGAGGTCCCGACGATCACCGTGCCGGCATCGGATCCCAGATTGGTGTCGATCCGCACCGTGTAGTTGGTGGCCGAGGCGCCCAGATTCGTGACTACCTCGAGGAACCTGCAGTAGGCATGATTCGACGGCACATAGACCTTGCGGCTCACCCGTATCCCGGTCGTCGCGCCGTTATCGATGATGATCTCCCGTCCGCCGTCCTCGAGCCCGCCTGTGGGCATGTTGGGAAAGCCCGCGAGAATGAAGCCGCCGTCGAAAGCATCGTTGCTTCCATCGGATATGCCGCCGTTCTGCTGGATATCCCATCTGAAGCCGTCGCCGTCGTTCATGGTGATCGGGAGCGGTACCACGCTGCGAGTGATGAAGCAGTGCAGTTGTGCGGGCGCACCCGCCGGCTCCAGCGTTACATTGCCTCCGACGGAAGCATCGACCGCGCGGATGTAGTAGCAGTAACGATCACCGTCCGAACTCGGGCCCGGGATCTGGGCGGAGTACTGGTTGCCGGTACCCACGGCGGTCATCGGGACCGCGGCGAAAGACCCGCCGTTCCGTCGCCAGTACAAGGTCACACTGCCGACCGCGTAGTTGTCCGTGACTCCCGCATATATCGTATATGGACCGGACATGTCGCCACTGTCCGCCAGAGGAGAGTGGGTGATGACCGGCGGAACGGTATCCGCGGCGATGGTGAAATCAGCGTCCGAGGTATCGCGGACGTTCTCATTGTAGACGAACACAGCCCTGACTCTGTACTTGAACGACTGCGGACAGCCGGCGGTGTTCCAGTTGAAGCTGCCGACAGAGCAGAACACGGCATCCGCGCCGGGAACCTGCGCCCAGGTTGCGCCGCCGTCGGACGAGTACTCGAGCCTCAGTAGGTCGGTCGGCTGCCAGTCAGTCCCGATCGGCGTCCACCTTATCGGCACGATCGATCCAGGCTGATACCATTCTCCGCCGTTCGGAGTATCGATCCGGAGGAAGCGGCCGGTCAGCACCACGTTCAGCGTGACCGGTATGAGCAGAGTCGGCTCCGAGTAGTCATTGCTGCGGATGGCGATGTCCCCGGTGCCGATGAAGCCGTCATTGAGTCCGGTGGCGTCCACGGTCACGGTGATATTCCTGCTCTCGCCGGGAGGGATCACCCCTTCCTTCGGTGTTTCGTCGAGCCAGGAGATGCCTGCGAGGATCGCGGAGTTGTACACGTTGAGCCGTCCGCCGGTCAGCGTCTTGTCGGCCAGAGAAGGCTTCTGATCGACTCCGCTAAGTATCCAGTGCTTGATCTGTTCCTTGGTGGCGGTCGGGTTGATCGATATGCACAGCGCGCATGCTCCCGCCACATAGGGCGTAGCCATGGACGTGCCGTTCTTGCTTGCATACCCCTCGGCCGGCACCGTGCTCACGACGCCGAGACCCGGAGCAGCGAGATCGACCGTGTTCCGCCCCCAGTTCGAGCCGCCGCCCGAGGGCCACACGGCCAGGTTGTCGTTGTGGTCGGTAGCCGCAACCGAGATAATGTTGGGAACGCTGTAGCAGCTCGGGTAGCTCGGCGAAGCATCCGTATCGACCGCGGAGTTGCCCGCGGCCGCAACGAACAACTGACCCGCCTGGTCCGCAGCGGTGATTGCATCGACGAGTGTCTGCGAATAGGCTCCTCCGCCCCAGGAGTTGCAGGTGAGGGTCGCGCCGTTGCTCACCGCATACTCGATGCACTTCACGGCGTCGCTGGTGTCGCCGTATCCGTCTGCCCTGAGGAACTTCAGGGCCATTATCCTGACATTCCAGTTCACGCCGGTGACGCCGAGCCCGTTATTCCCCACCGCGCCCAGGATGCCCGCGACGTGTGTGCCGTGCTCATAGTCATCCATGGGGTTGCTGTCGTTGTTGGCGAAGTCATAGCCGTAGACGTCATCGATGTAGCCGTTTCCGTCATCATCGACGCCGTTGTTCGGCACTTCGTCGACGTTCACCCACATGTTGGGGGCAAGGTCGGGATGAGTGTAGCAGACGCCGCTGTCTATGACTCCAACTACTACGCTTCTATCGCCGGTGCAGATATCCCAGGCTTCCGGCGCATCGATATCGGCGTCCGCTGTGCCACCGGTCTGACCGGTGTTGTGCAATCCCCACAACTGCGAGAACATCGGGTCGTCGGGCACATCGGCGGCGGAAAGGATATAGTCAGGCTCGACGTAGGTGACGCCGGGCATGCCGGCGTACTTGGCCGCGACCGCCTTCAGATCGGTTCCGACATCCACCTTGACCACGTCGGCCGATACCAGGCTGAAGCTGTGGACGACCTTCGCCCCGGCCTGGGCATGGATGCCGGCCCGCTGACCGGACTGCATCCCCTGCTCGATGCCTACGATCAGCCGTCCCGGCACGTGCGGCGCGGACCAGTCTATCGCGGGGCGCTCGATCGGGGCCTGTTCGGCCTCAACATCGAAGATCGCTTCCGAAGCCGCCCTCTCCATGATCTGCCACTGCAACGGAACGCAGCCGTTGTTGGTCAGCGTGATCTGCCTGCTGTCCGTGCCGTCCGGCGGCGTCTCGAACGTCAATGAGCTGTGCGATACGCTGATCGCGGCCCCGGCGATGTTGAAGCAATACTGGCCGGACGCCGGGCTCCTGGAAAGGTTGGGAACCGCCGCGGAGTCGCGCGCCGTGATGTAATAGCAGTAGCTGTCCGTGCAGCTCACGCTCGGGCCGGGGATGTTGGCGCGATACTCGCCGCCGACGCCCACCGGGACCATCGGGACCGGGGTGTATACCCCGCCGTTTCGGCTCCAGTAGAGTGTCACCACCCCCACGCCGAGGTTGTCCGTGATCTGAACGCTCACGGTGTAGGGCCCATCGGTATTGTTCGTATCCGACAGCGGCGTGTGGGTCACCACGGGAGGCGTGACGTCCACAGCGATCGAGAAGTCGCCGTCAGAGGCATCCGTCACTCCGGGATCGGTATTGGAGACGATCCTGACTCGGTAATTAGCAGACAGAGCCCAGCCGGAAGTGTTCCATATCCACGTGCCGTGGTTGTACGGGAGGCTCTGCGCGCCCGGGATGGGACTCCATGTCGATCCGCCATCCGACGAGGCTTCCAGCCTCACCGTATCGTCGAACTGCCAGCCGTTGCCGATCGCAGTCCACTTGATCGGGATAGTGCTCCCCGGCTCGTAGAACTCGCCGCCGTCCGGTGTCACGATAGTGAGTCTGGGAACACATGGGTAGGCGGACATGTCGCTCTCGACGTAGTCGATCGGCATGCCGTTCCCGGCGGACAGGCCGACCAGGCAGTCGCTCGACTCGACCATCCCGTAGGAGATGGCGATCTTCCCGTCGTAGAACATCTCGATCTGGAAGGTATTCGAGTTGCTCATACCGTACTCGCGCACACCCTGGTAGGTCACTGCGACGCGGTCGCCAAGCTGCCGATAGGAGACGTTCTCATTCGGAATCAGATCGGCAAACAGAGCCGAGATGCGCTTGAAGGCAAAGTGATTGCTGAGAGTGCTCTCCCAGTTGAAATCGCCGGTGTCGAAGGTAATGTATCCGTTGCTGCCGACGTAGAAGCTGCTTCTGGCCTCGCCGTAGAGCGATACCATCGCTCCCTGTGTCAGATTGATCTGGATGGAATTGTCATCACCGAGAGGAATGAGCGTTCCATGTGTAGGATCCGTCGGCAGTCCCGAGATCGGATGAGCGCACACTGAGTAGAAGTCATCCGAGCCATCGGGAATGAACTCCACGCACATGTTCCGAAGGTCGAACGGTTCGAGATCGAACAACTGGGTCAGATAATCCGTGCGCTTGATGATCGAGAAGCAGAACGACTGCCCGGGCTCCACGGGCAGTCTGCCGACGTTGTGCGCGGAGGACGAGTCGACCGCCTCCAGGTAGTAGCAGTATGTATCTCCGACAACGCTGGGGCCGGGTATGTCTGCAACGTATCTCCCCGTACCGCCGGCTGGCTCCATGGGCACGGCGGTGAAGGAGCCGTTGTTCCTCTTCCAGTACAAGGTCGCCGACGCAACTCCGAGGTTATCGGTAACATCGGCGTAGACCTGATACGGACCGCTGGCGAGCACTGTGTCGGTCAGCGGTGTATGCACGATAACCGGCGCAACCGTATCAGGGCCGACGGTGAAGTCCGCGTTCGACTCACCCTTTACGGTAGGATCATCGTTGTACACGATCCTGATCCTGTAGGAGGTCGATTGGGGATACCCGGTAGTCTGCCAGTCGAAGGCTCCCGCGTTGTACGCAAGGTTCTCGGCGCCCGTGATCTGAGCCCAGGTAGAGCCTGAATTCGCGGAGTACTCGATCCGGACCTTGTCGACCGACTTCCACGCGTTGCCCGAGTAGCTCCACACGATGCGCGCCGTGGTCCCCGGCTCGTAGCACTCTCCGCCATTCGGTTTGACGACCGTGAGAGCCCGACCGGCGATCACACATCCGGGGTAGCCGGAGAGGTCGCTCTCCACAAAGCCGGACGGTATGCCGAGTCCCGCAGACAGGCCCGACAGACCATCGGAAGCGGCGACATTCAGATACGACAGGACGATCCGGCCGTCGAAGTACATCTCTATCTGGAAGGTGCTCTGCGTGGTTGTGCCGTACTCCGTCACGTCCGCGTACGTCACGGCCACGCGGTCGGAGAGCTGTTTCCAGGTTACGCTTGTCGGGCTCGGGACCAGATCATCGAACAGCGCCGAGATACGCTTCATGCCGAAGTGGCTGCTGAGCGCTTCGAGGTAGCTGTCGTCACCCGAATCGAACGTGATGTACCCGTTGCTGCCGACGTAGAACTGGTTTCTGACGTTTCCGTAGAGCGATACCTGCGCTCCACCGGCGAGCGTCACCACCGCGTAGTCATCGTCATCGAGCGAGAGGACGGCCCCGCCTGTCGGAGACGTGGGAAGCTGTGAGATCGGCCGGACGCACATCGAGTAGAACGACTGGGACCCGTTCGGCACGAACTCGAGGGACTTGTAGGCAAGATCGAACGGAGCGGTGTCGAACAGCTCCGTGAAGTGGCCCGATCCCTCGGTGGACTTCGGCGTGATCGCCATCCGGTACTCGGCGTTCTGCACTCCACCGGCGCCGGTCACCCTCAGCCGGAGGGTGTAGAGCGCCCCGGTGATGCTCGTAACGTCCCAGTCCGCGAGCACACCGCGAGTCACCGGCGCCAGCCCCGTGGCGATGGTGGTCCATGTCGCGGGCTCCTGGCCGGGACCGTAGTCGAGGACCCACTGCGAGAAGTTGGGGCCGGCCGCCGTGCCCTCAATGCTGACTATGCCGGACACCTCGGAGCCGCTGTCGGGCGAAGTAATCAGAGCCGTCATCGGCTCGGGGGATGTGAGCGTGCTGTAGGCATTGATGCGTCCGTAGCCCGTATATCTGTCGAATCCGGGGGAGCGGACGTCGTCCGCACGCATCTGGATCGCCTGCCGGATCTGCTCGTTGGACCACGATGGGTTTGCGGCCTTGACCAGGCCCGCAAGACCTGAGACGTGCGGACAGGCCATCGACGTGCCCGCAAGCCTGTAGTACGCGCCGCCTACGATGCCGACTCCGGCGCCGCAGTCGCGCTGAAGCGGATCGGTCGTCCCGGCGCGAAGCGACAGGCAGTTGTGGAGCGCGCACTGAGGCGGACTGGTATTCCCGTTTCCACCCGGAGCTGATACGGCAGCCCTGATGCCCCAGTTGGTGAAGGAGCATGCTTCATCGTTCGTGTCGCTTGCAGTGACCGCGATGACAAAGTTGTCTGACGCGGGATGGAAATTCGCCAGGTCACTGGCCGAGTTGCCGGCCGCGGCGCAGAGGACTACGCCCTGGCTGTGAGCATAGGCGAGCGCCTGGTGGATCGTCTGCGAGAAGCCGCTCCCGCCCCAGCTCATATTGATGATATCGGCGCCCTCCGTAACCGCGTAAATGATGGCGTCGGCCAAGTCGGAGTCATAGCCGTCGCCGGAGTCATTGAGACCCTTCACGGCCATCAGCTTGCACGACCAGTTGATGCCGGAGATGCCTATGCCGTTATTGCCGACCGCGCCTATAGTCCCCGCGACGTGCGTCCCGTGGCCGTTGCCATCCATCGGGTTGTTGTCCTTGTAGGCAAAATCGTAGCCGTGGATATCGTCGACGCGGCCGTTGCTGTCGTCGTCGATGCCGTTTCCGGGGATCTCGCCGGGGTTGACCCACATGTTCGCCGCGATGTCCGCGTGAAGGTAGTCGATGCCGGTATCGATCACGGCGATCACGGTCCCGGAGTCGCCGGTCTCGATGTCCCAGGCATCCGGACACTTGATCATCTCAAGGTCCCACTGGTCGCGGTAGTTCTGTCCCCAGGAGTTGTTCGAGAGCCAATAAGGATCGTTCGGATCGATACGGCAGGAACTTCGGATGTAGTCGGGCTCGGCGTACTCGACCTCGGCCAGCTTCGAGTACTCTCTGGCCACATCGCGCGGATCGGCCTTCGCGGAGAACGTCAGGGTGTAGATGCCGTCGAGCTTTCCGGCGAGGCCGCGGGGAATATGCTTGCCCTCGGAGGCGCGACGAAACACCGGCCTCATATGCTTCGCACCGAACTTGGTGTTCAGCTTATCGACCGATGAGAGCTTCGTCGTTACCTCGCCCTTCGGGCCTTGCGCAACTTCCGGCGCGGACGCGAGCTTGATGATGATGCGGTCGGGCGCGTAGCCCAGAGCCGCGTTCTTATTCGAGTGTGTGCTGCCGTGCGGTCCCGCCAGGGTAGGAAATGACGCGGCTAAGAGCGCCAGTATGATTGCGGGGAGTAGCCGAATCAGCTTGCGTTGTCCACCCACGGACATACCTCTTCTTCGCACAGTCTTGCAGATCGCCCCAAGAGAAAAGCACGAAGCGCCGTGCGGAGGGGGACGACTGCGGCAATATGCCCGGCCCTCTACCGGACGATAGCCACCTGCATGACAACACACGAAGCGAGCAATAATGATGATAACAATCAGAAAGTACTACAGAAACAGTGCGTTGTCAACCTGTCAAAACTACCGGTTCTCACTGAGAATGCACAGGCACATGTCCAAGTATATGACGGCTTCTGACGCGGAATTGTTCTGCAAAGCGGCCGTTTCCGGGCGAATTCTTTCCTATATATAGTATCGGCATGCCGGCCTGATCGCACCAGAGGGGACACACCAGCGAAGGGCGGGGGATGTGTTCGCCCCCGCCCTTCACGGTCGCTGATCGCCGGGTCTCGGTGGAAAATCCTACGCGGCGGCGCCGAGCGTCTCCTCGCCGGGCTCCCACCCCACGGGGCACAGTTCGCCGGTCTGGAGGGCGGCCAGCACTCGGATCGTCTCGTCGACGTTGCGGCCGACGCTGAGGTCGTGCACGACGGAGTAGCGGATGATCCCCTCGGGATCAATGATGAAGAGGCCGCGGAGAGCGATCCCCTCGTCTTCGATCAGCACGCCGTAGCGGCGGCTGACTTCCTTAGTAATGTCGCTCAGCAGCGGATATGCCTGCTCGCCGATGTCATCGACCCAGGCCAGGTGAGCGTACTGGCTGTCCACGCTGGCGCCGAGCACCTGCGCGCCGAGATCCTGGATCTCCTTGTAGCGCTTCGTGAACTCGGTCACCTCGGTCGGACAGACGAAGGTGAAGTCCAGCGGCCAGAAGAAGAACACGACCCATTTGCCCTTATAGTCAGAGAGGCTGACTTTGGTGAACTCCCTGCCCATGACACCGTTCAAGGTAAAATCAGGAGCCGGTTGCCCAACTTTGACTGACATGATTGTCCTCCTTGGGAACTTGCGTTTGTGCTGAGCTTGTACCCAGGTGCAACTCAGGCTAAACCTGCGGGGGGAGACGCGAGCGACACGGACGGGTTAATGGAAAGGCGAGAAGCGGAATGGTTGTGGTACCCTCGCTTGGCCTGGGTTGCGGTGGTCCATACTTCCGACTCCTTTCCCCGAGAGCCGGTATTCCTTACAGTAACCAAGCCTCCCCGATCCGCCGAAACTAGGGTTAGCAGAGGAGGATTTCGAATGCCAAGAGACCTGGTGGTCGGGAACGGATCGCTCCTGATCAATATCGATCGCAACCTGAACCTGCGAGACCTGTACTACCCGCATGTCGGCCAGTCGAACCACCTCGGTGGTCACAGAAACAGAGTGGGAGTGTGGGTCGCGGGCCAGTTCGCCTGGCTGGAAGACACGTGGTCGATCCGCCTGGGGTATCTGCCCGGGACGCTGACCACGGACGTCCACGCCTCGAACGGACGCCTCGGGATCGGTCTCAGGTTCAACGATACGGTCCATCCGGAGCTGAATCTGTTCTTACGCCGGGTCACGGTCGAAAACCTCTATCCGGAGCAGCGAGAGATCAGGCTGTTCTTCGGACACGACTTCCGCATCTGGGAATCCGATATCGGAGACACCGCCTTCTTCCACCCCTTTACAGGTTCGATGGTGCATTTCAAGCGCGACTGTTACATCTTGATCAACGGACGTACTGCGAACGAGGGAATCTTCGAGTACGCGGCCGGGGTCAAGGAGTTTGGGGGAGCAGAGGGAACATGGCGGGATGCGGAAGACGGTGTGCTGAGCATGCACCCGATCGAGCAGGGGTCCGTGGACAGCACCGTCAGCTTCCGTATGGCGGTCCCCGGCGACGGAACCGCCGTACTCGATTACTGGATCGCGGTCGGTCGTACTCTTGACGACGTGGAGGGTCTCAACGCTATCGCGGCGGGCTCCCCGTTGGAGACGCTCCTCGGCGAGTCGGCGAGCCACTGGAAGGGCTGGCTGAGCAAGGGAACGCAGATCGATACGCCCCTGCCGCCATCAGTGGCGCAGTTGTACGAGCGCGGCCTCCTCGTTCTGACGACTCAGATAGACAGGTTCGGCGGAATCGTGGCGGCGAACGACACGGACATCATGCAGACCGCGAGGGCTCACTACAGTTACGTGTGGCCCCGCGATGGAGCGCTTGTAGCTCATGCGCTCGATCTGGCCGGATACGGGGAGCCCGCGAGGCGGTTCTTCTCGTTCTGCGCCGGCATCCTGCTCCCTCAGCGGCCGTACTTCCTGCAGAAATACTCGCCAGACGGCACCGTGGGAGCGACCTGGCATCCGTGGATCCACAACGGCGTGCCGGAGGTTCCCTGCCAGCAGGACAGCACCGCGCTCGTCCTGTGGTCGATCAGGAAGCATTACGACCGGTGGAAGGACAAGCAGTTCGGCCAATCGATCTACCACGACCTGGTGGTTCCGGCGGCCGAGTACATGATCGGCGACATCGACGACCGGACCGGCCTGCCGAGGCCGAGCTACGACCTCTGGGAGCAGCGCCGGGGCGTCCACCTGTTCACCTGCTGCGCAGTCTACGCGGCGCTCTCCGCGGCGGCGAGGCTGGCGCGGGCCTTCGACAAGGAGCGCGCCGAGCACTACTCCCAAGCGAGAGACAGGCTCAAGGCGACGATCGTCGGGCGGTTCTTCGACTCGAAGCACGGACGGTTCGTCCGGAGCCTGATGCCCGGCGAGGGAGGCGATGCCGATCTCACGCGGGACCCGATGATCGATGCGAGCATGGCGGCGCTCTTCCTGTTCGAGCTTCTGTCGCCGGACGACCCGCGCGTGGTCTTCACCATGGAGGCGATCTACGATCGGCTCTGGGTGCGCTCGCCGGTCGGTGGGCTCGCGCGCTATGAGGACGACTACTACTTCCAGTCGAGCACCGATGTGAAGAACATCCCGGGCAACCCGTGGTTCGTCACGACGCTCTGGATGGCGGAGTGGTACATCGCGGTGGCCCGGAGCTTCCGCGACCTGGAGCCTGCGATGGACCTCATCCAGTGGGCGACGCGTCATGCGTCCGAGGCCGGCCTGCTTCCCGAGCAGGTGCACCCGTTCACCGGGCATCCGCTCGCGGTGATGCCGCTCACGTGGAGCCACGCGGCCTACGTGACGACCATCATGAAATATCAGGCCAAGGTCCGGGATCTGACCAAGAAGAAAGCGGACCGTACCCAGGGCGAGTAGACGATTGGCGATTTCGGATTTCGGACTGTGGATTGGATAAAAGCATTCGGGCCGCCGATCAGGGCGGCCCTGCGGGAAGCATCCGATGTCCTTTCCATCTCCTCGCGCACCAGTTGGGAAACCGCTACGTCGTACTGACCTATGGTGGACTAATACTCCCTTGTGCAGGCCATCCTATCCGGGGTCCTCTCGTCGCAATACGCGCTGAGTACGAACGTACCGAGATAGACCCTCAGCTTCATGTCTAGCGCTCCCACAGCCGGTCAATCGGCGTCTAAGAACTAGTATGCTACCCTAGGCAAATCCAGTCGGGGAGCAACCGGTCTCCTATAGAAGCTTGCCCTGGCCGCCGTTCGGCGTCTCGATGAACGTGACGCCGAGGTGCTCGTAGGCGGCGCGAGTGGCTTTTCGGCCGCTCGGAGTACGGTTGAGGAAACCGATCTTGAGCAGGTACGGCTCGACCATATCAACCAGCGTGTCCGTCTCCTCGTTGAGAGTCGCGGAGAGCGCCTCGATCCCGACCGGGCCGCCGCCGTAGAACTCGATGATCGTCCGCAGGAACGCGCGGTCGAGCTTATCGAGCCCCATCTCGTCGACCAACTCGCGTTTGAGGGCGACATCGGCGACCTCGCAGGTGATGACTCCGTCGGCCTCGACCTCGGCGTAGTCCCTCACGCGGCGGAGCAGGCGGTTGGCGATCCTCGGCGTGCCCCGGGACCGCCGCGCGATCTCCACCGCGCCCCTAGGGTCCACCTTGACCTTCAGTATGCCCGCCGAGCGCTGGACGACCCTCGTCAGTTCCTCGGCCGAGTAGTAGTCCATGTGCGCGAAGATGCCGAACCGGTCGCGCATCGGGGCGGAGAGCATCCCCGCGCGGGTGGTCGCTCCGACGAGGGTGAACCGCTTGAGCGGGATCTTGACGGTCTTGGCGTACGCGCCCCTGTCGAGCACGAAGTCGACCGCGAAGTCCTCCATCGCGGAGTAGAGGAACTCCTCGACTACCCGCGAGAGCCGGTGGATCTCGTCTATGAACAGGACGTCGCCGATCTCGAGGTTCGAGAGGATGCCCATGACGTCCTTCGGCTTCTCGAGCGCCGGGCCGGAGGTCGCCATGATGCTGGCGCCCATCTCGGCGGCGATGATGTGTGCGAGCGTGGTCTTGCCCAGGCCGGGCGAGCCGTGCAGGAGCACGTGGTCGAGCGGCTCCTTGCGATTGCGTGCGGCCGTGATGGCGATCCGCATGCTGTCGACGACGCTCGACTGGCCGATGTACTCATCCAGGGTACGCGGGCGGAGGCTCCAGAACTGGCGGTCCTCGTCCTCGAATGCCTCAGGCCGGACGACGCTCGGCTGCGTCGCTTCCTGGTCTTCGTTGGTAATTATCTTCTCTCTCATGTGGCCACCTTCTTGGTGCTTAGCGCCCACTCGATATCCTCGCGCTGGAACCTCTCCTGAAGCGCTAGCCTCTGTGATTCCACAAGCTGCAGGATAGCAAAGCGAACTGCCTCTTCCTGAGTCTGGAACCAACCCTCCTGCAGCATGGTATCCAACTCCTCGGCCAGTTTGTCAGTTATCTCTACTTGTATCGTCCTCATGCGGAAACACTCCGATCTCGTGCTAGTTCTCACGACACATCAGACACTAATGCACCTTATAATATAACGTATCGAGCATCTCGCCGCGAGTGGTGATTCCCGGCTTGTACGCCTCGGGAACGCCGACGCCGGCCTTCTCGATCCAGACCGCGGCGGTCTGCTCGTCGATCCTGTCGTTCAGTTTGGCGTACCAGTCCTCCGGGAAGAGCCCCCGGAGCGCCAGCATCTGGAGCGCCTTGTAGTGCTTCTGTCCCGGCGACGCATCGCGGAAGTAGATGAGCACCGCGCCGTGGTCGAGCAGGTTCTCCTGGAGCTTCCGAATCTCGACCTTACGCGGGGTCACCTTATCCCTGATGCTGATGGCGGCAGCGGTACCGGCGGCCTCTCCGAGCGCCATCCAGCACGGCTCCATGCGGAGGGTGCTGAACCCGATGTGCGTACCTGATACCGGCACCGGTGTGAGCAGGTTTTCGACCTTCTTCGGCACTATTACCCCATAGGGTACGGTGTATGGCGCCGTGTGCAGGCTGAAGAACCCGTCGAGATGCGCCCTGCCCTCCTCGCGCTTCAGGACCGCGTGCGAGTCGAGCGCGTAGTGGCTCGCGGTGATACTGCTGTCATAGACCGGCGGACGAGCGCCGTCCGCCACGGGGCGCGCGTCGTGCGCGGTAAAGAGATGCTCGCCGACGATCCTCCTGCCCTCTCGGACATAGACCTGTCGCGGGAAGTTGCCGTTGTCAGTATACTCGTCCTTTGCAAGACCCCATTCCAGGCACCGGGCGCGGAAGTCCTCGGGCAACTCGGGATCGTTCTGCGCGAACCAGAGCAGGCCGAGGATGTAGTCCCTCAGGCGGGCGGCGAACCGGTCGCGCCACTCCCAACTCGCGGTCGGCCAGGGCCAGTTCTCCTCAGGCAGATCGGTCGAGATGAACGCCGCGTGCTGGTTATTGGCATCAGTCTTTCCGTTCGGCAGAGCGACCATGTTGGTTACTCGACCGATTCCGTCCCATGCCATCGCCTGCCTCGGGCCTTTGTCCGGGGCCGGGTAACGGTTCAGCCTGATGTCATCAATCAGCGAAACGTACTCGCTCCGGTTGTATGTCGCAGGCTTGGTGATCGGCACACGGTTCTTCGGATCACGGGTCAGGCACAAACGGTAGTTGTACGCCTGAACGGCGTTGTCGCCGAGGCCCGTCGAGCCGGGACCGATCGGTCCGGCCCACTGCTTGTAGAGCTTGCCGGCCATCGGCTCGTTGAACTCGCTCTGCGCCTCCCGCCCGATGCGGAACTCGGCGCCGGCGGCGGCTGCCAGGTCGCCCTCATAGGTGGCATCGATGAAGACCTTGCCGATGTATGTCTCCGGCTGCTGTGTGTCGAGGTTCGTGACGGTGATCCGAGCCACCGCTCCGTCCTTCAGCGCCACGTTCGCGGGCTCGGCGTCGAACTGACGACGACGCAGGATGGTGATGCGGTCCTTGTGCTCGGCGAGCATCTGATCGAAGACCAGCGCGCCCACGTGCGGCTCGAAGCGGTATCCTTCGCTGCAGTCCTTCACCTGCTGGGAGTCGGCGCCGTACTTATCCACATAGTGCTTTCGGACCCGGCCGATGAAATCGAGGAACAGCCCGCCGGTTGCGCCCCGGGTGTAGATATCGGTCGCCCCGAGACCGTTGGCCGGGAGCCCGCCGATGTGGGTGGTCCGCTCCAGGATCACCGCCGAGCTGCCGTTTCGCGCGGCGGCGATCGCGGCCATGATGCCGCCGGGCGTACCCCCGACGATCACTACGTCATACGATTTCTGTGCGAGAGCCGGCATGGCGATCAATCCTGTGAGCGCTGCGAGCGCCAACACGCGGTACATGGTCACGGTACGGTCTCCTTGATCCCCGGCGACTGGCTCGCCGGTTGTAGGAGCGGATTCCAGCTGCAATGAGTCGGCGTATTGTAGGAGCGGCTTCCCAGCCGCGATCGCAGCTGGAAGCTGCTCCTACGTGGTGCGATCGCAGCTGGAAGCTGCTCCTACATGACTTGATCGCAGCTGGAAGCTGCTCCTACATGACTTGATCGCAGCTGGAAGCCGCTCGTACGACGCGGGTCACGGGAGGGCGTCGAAGCCCTCCCCTACGGTGCGCGTCGGTCCTACTTCATCAACTTGAGGTCGTAGATCGTCTGGATCAGTTCCTCGGACGACTTCGGCTTGGCCGATTCGAGCGCGCGCTTGACCATCGCCTGGGCCTCGGGACGCCTGTAGCCGAGCTGGAGGAGCACCTCGATGGCGTCGGTCTCGATATCTTCCTTCGGGAGCGGCTCGGCGGCGATCTCCTCGTCCTGGAGGAGGGCGAACTTGCCGGCCTTGCCTTGGAGCGTGGCGATGATCTGCCGTGCCTTCTTCTCGCCGATGCCGGGGAGCGATGAGAGCGCCTTGTAGTCGCCCGCTTCGATCGCTTCCGCGATCGAGTGGAACGACTTCGAGAGCGCACGGACGGCAGTCTTCGGGCCCATGTTGGCGACGGTGATGAACATCTCGAAGAACTCACGCTCGACGTCGTTGGTAAATCCGATCAGCCGAGGAACCATCCGCGACTGGTTGTTCTCGTAGTAGTGGTAGGTGACCAGCGTAACGTCACGGCGCTCGTCGTCGCTCTTCTTAAGAAGCGCCTTCATCACGGTCGCCGGCACCATCACCTCGTAGCCGATGCCGTTCGACCAGACGATCGCTTCCGAGTCGTTTCGCAGTACCACGCTGCCTTTGATGTATGAGATCACGTCGGTTCTCCGTGGATAATCAGGGATTCGGGATTCGGGGTTCGGAACTCGAACCAGCCTCATCTCGTTTGAGCGAACGAATGAGCGCACTCAATATCATTCCAACCCGCTGTATCTGAGCCAGAGCATCGCCAACCCGATCGCGCTGCGCATAGCCTTGCTGGATCGCCAACAGCGCGTATGTCTCTACTCCATCAGCGAACCCTTGGACATGGACAAGTGGTTGGTGTAGACCCTCCGATGGCTCGGCCCATGCCCCTCAGCTACGTTGGCAGGCGCCGAGATTGCTGCTCTGCACATTTGCTGAGTGAGACAGAAGCGTTCGTGGCTAGGCAGAGACTCGCCAAGCTTGTAGATCGTCGAAACGAGCTTCATGCTTTCCTGCCAGACCTGCAGATCCTTGTAGCTCCGAATCTCAGCCATTCCTTAGCCCCGAATCTCCAATCCCGAATCCCGACCTCGCCGTACGAGATGGCACAAGGCCGTCGCGAGAGCATCCGTTACGTCGTACGGCTCGGGGGTCGTCTTCAGGCGGAGGCGCATCTGGACCATGCGGCGGACCTGTTCCTTGCCCGCTCGCCCGTTGCCGGTGAGCGAGCCCTTGATGTGCGTCGGCGCATAGCTGAAGACCGGGACCTGGTTGACTCCGGCGGCCAGGCAGATGACTCCTCGCGCGTGGCCCATCAGGACGGCGACCCGCGGCCGCTCGTAGTGAGTGTAGACCTCTTCAAGCGAGAGCGCATCCGGCTCGAACTCCTTGATCAGCTCCTGGATGCCGTGGAAAATGGTCGAGAGGCGCTGCTCCATCGGGAGCTTCGTGGAGGCTCGAATGACGCCGCCCTCCAGCAGAACGGGGTCGTCGCCGACGGCCTCGATCAGGCCGTAACCGGTCGTGATCAGGCCGGGATCGACACCGAGAACTCGCAGCTTGTTTTCTCGCTCTGCGGCCACATCCGCCCCCGCGCCGAGCCCCGGAATCGTACATTTGTTCTGTCGGGACTCGGTCTAATTGTAGCATTTTCCCGTTGCGCTTGTAAAGAACGGGAGGCCGGGGAAACACGAATAGCACGAGTGAGCGTATGGAGACAAACCCCTTGCCTGGACGTGTTCGGCGGAGAAGGCAAAGAGGCGATGGGTCATCGGCCTCCAATACCGGAACACGGATGGGGAGAGATGACGGGCGCTAATGATGTGGTAGTTTGCTTCAGCCTGCTTTGGAGCCGGCTAGCCTGGGGATTCGATTCCCAGGCCCGATCGCGGTTGCGCGCCTATGGCGGATATGATACACTCGCTCAGCATTAGCCTGGCTCGCCACGGGCAGCCCCACGTCTTCGCGTACACACCTGGAGCATCTTGCATGAATCGAATTCCGCCGGGTAGGAAGGGATTCCGAGCCCCGAATTCGCGGCGTTGCGTGGGCATTCGCGGCTGGGAAGCCGCTCCTACAACACCATTGAAATATGCTCCAGCACGCAGCCTGGGGCCTAGTGCCCGTTCGACGCCCACAAGGCGCCAGGCGACGGTATCCGGCCAAGCAGCATGACCGTGGAGAAGAAGCTCCGAATCGCGTACCTCGTCCGCCCGGCGGAGGGCGGCATCAAGAACCACCTGCTCACTCTGCTCTCCGGCCTCGACCGGGGGCGGTTCGAGCCGCTGGTCATCTGCGCGCCAGACTGCTCGCTCTACGACGACCTCGAACAGGCGGGATATGAGGTCATACCGCTCGGCATCGTGGACGGCCTGGACCCCTGCAAGGACGTCAGAGCCGCGATGCGACTTAGAGCGATCCTCCTCCGAATCAGGCCGAACATCCTTCACATCCACAGCGCGAAGGCCGGGATGGTCGGCAGGATGGCGGCGGTCGGCATGATCCGACGCCCGAGAATCATCCTCACGCTGCACAGCTTCATCTTCGACGAGCGCACCGGCCCGAGGAAACGCAAGCTCATCGCCGCGATTGATCGCCTCCTGATGCGATGGACCGACCGCGTCGTGGCGGTGTCGCAGGCGCTCAAGGACGAGCTAGTTGCCGTCGAGGGGATCGATCCCGGGAGAATCGGCGTAATACATAACGGCATCAGGTTCACGGACCTGCCGAAGCCGGAGAAGACCGGCACGGTGGTCGGCACGATCGCACGACTCGCCCCACAGAAGGGCGTCGAGCACTTCATCCGAGCGGCGGCGCTCGTGCGAAAGACACACCCCGAGGCGCGGTTCACCATCGTCGGCGACGGACCGTTCCGCGCGGACCTGGAGGCGCTCGCCGAGACGCTCGGCGTTCGAGATCGCATCGAGTTCCTGGGATTCCGCGACGATGCCCTTCGGATCGCGGGCGGTTTCGACGTCTTCGTGCTGGCCTCGACGAGGGAGACCTTCGGGATCACGGTCATCGAGGCGCTCTCCCAGGGAGTGCCGGTGGTGGCATCGAGGACGGGCGGCATCCCGGAGATCATCGACGGATCGACGACGGGGCTGCTGGCGGAACCGGGCAGCGCGGAGGATATCGCAGCAGGGGTGTGTAAGCTGCTGGAAGATAGGGAGCTCGCCGCTCGGTTGGCTGAGAACGGGCGGGAGTTCGTCCGCTCGACGTTCACGGCCGAGCGGATGATCAGGGAAACCGAACGACTCTACGCATCGTAGGCGCAGCTTCCAACTGCGATCAAGCCATGTAGGAGTAGCTTCCAGCTGCGATCAAGCCATGTAGGAGTAGCTTCCAGCTGCGATCGCGGCTTGGAAGCCGCTCCTACAATTAGATCAATCGCGGCTGGAAGCCGCTCCTACAAGAGATGGGTAACCCGATGAGATCACGCCTGCTCGCAATCATATTGCTAATCCTGTGCGCCGTCCCGGCATTCGCGGCTCGCGAGGCCGTGGTGCTGGTCACGCTGGAATGCCTCTCACTCGACCGGCTTGCCGAGTCGGAGGATCTCCGCACGCTGGTCGAATCCGGCTCCATCGGCCTCATGAACAACAAGACCGACGGCGGCCTCATCTTCGAGAACAATGCGGTCACCATCGGGGCGGGCACCCGGGGTATCGGCTCCGACTACGCGCGCTACGGGTTCAACGCCTCTGACTTCGCGGACGACGGGGCGGCGGGCGATGTCTTCTACCGGAACACCGGAGTCAGGACATCCGACACGGCCGTCCTGCAGACAAAGATAGCAGCGATCCGCGCAGCAAACACCTATCAGCGCTACGACATCTCCCCCGGAATGCTCGGCCGCATGCTTCAGGAGAATGGTGTGCGCACCGCGGTCTACGGCAACTCCGACCAGGGAAGGTTCTTCTCGCGGAATGCGGTTGCAATCGCCATGAATACGGACGGCTGGGTCGAGAGTGGGGACGTCGGCGCGCGGACCCTGACGCGCGACCCGAGTCGTCCGTTCGGCGTCACCACGAACTACGCCTACATCGCCGACAGGGTCCGGGAGCAGACCGACGGACGCTCGCTTATCGTGGTCGAACTCGGCGACGGCCGGCGGCTCGAATCGGCGAGAACGGAGATCCTTCCCGGGCGATATGAGTCCCTGCGCAAACAGATGTTGAGCGAGTGCGGACGGTTCGTTGCGCAGCTCAACGATCATCTGAAGGCAAACACGGACCGGTATCTGCTGATCTTCGCCGTGCCCACCCAGGGGTCCGATGCCTTCGAGACCGGCGACAGGCTCACCCCGATCATCTTCATCGGCACGGACATACCGAGGGGCATGCTCTCGTCTAGCACCACCAAGCTCCCCGGCGTGCTGACGAACATCGACCTCGCCCCGACGATCCTGGGATTCTTCGGGATCAAGCCCGATCGGAGCATGCTCGGCAGTCCGGTCACGGCCGTCAGCCGTGAGGATGCTGTCACGACCCTGCAGGCCGACAACCACCGCATGATCCGGACGCTCCGGGCGCGAATCCCGGTGCTCTACGGCTACGTAGCATGCGTGGCGCTATGCGTGTTCCTCTCGATCTTCGCGGTACTCCTGCAGAACCGCTCCACCGGCCACTTCGGTTGGATACTGACCCCGTCGTTCCTCCGACCGGCGCTGATGAGCCTGATGCTGGCTCCGGCCACTCTGTGGATAGAGCCGGCGCTCGGCATATTCGGCACGCTGCCTTCCGCTCTGTTCATGGCTGGGATGACCATCTCGGCCTCCGTCGCGCTGAACAAGTGGGTGAAGGACCTGCGGCTGATATTTGCGATCATCGGCCTGACGAACGTCGCGGTGGTGACGGGCGATCTCCTTCTGGGCAACACGCTGCTCCGGAGAACGATCCTGAGCTACGACCCGATCGCGGGCATCAGGTTCTACGGACTGGGGAACGAATGCGCAGGCGTGCTGATGGGCGCCGCTCTGCTCGGAGTGTACTCGCTGCTCGACTATGCGGGCAAGCAGCGGACGTGGATCGTGCCGGGGATCATCTTCACGGCGATCGCGCTGATAGTCGGCGCGCCGGGCTATGGATCGGACTTCGGCGGAACGATCACTTATCTGTTCGCATTCGGATACGCCGTGCTCAAGGCACGGGATATGAACCTCAACTTGAAGACACTCGCGTGGACAGGCGGACTGGGATCAATACTGATCTGCGGAGTCATCGCCGCCAACCTGCTGCTGCAGGCGGATCAGCAGACACACATCGGCAGGTTCTTCTCGCAACTGGCGGGCGGCGACTTCTCGCTGTTCGTCGACACCGCGGTCCGCAAGTGGAGCATGAACCTGCGCCTGATCAAGTACTCGGTCTGGGTACACTTCGTCTACATCTTCATCATCGGGTTGGCGGTGCTGTTCCATCGTCCGGTGGGAGTGCTCCAGCGCACTCTCAGCAGGCATCCGGCGATGAACGCCGGATTCATGGGCATCATGATCGGAGTGGTCGTTGCGATGCTGACGAACGACTCCGGGGTGGCGATGGCCGCGACCGCCCTGCTCTATCTGGCCCCGCCGCTCTTCATGATGGTGAAGGCGGAGATGGCCAAGGAGTAGGATCTCCCCGCGCAACAACTCCGGCTCCACACGCGTATACCTGAATGAGCCACAACCCACCACCGCACGGGCACGGGCCGCCGTGTCGGTTGCAAACGGGTATGGGTTATGGTAAACTCACGCTGGGGCCAATTGATCCCCACTTTACGGAATTCTGCCATGCCTGAACGTCACGCCGGAGCGGTTTCCTGGCTCATCCTGATAGCCATCTGCATAGCGGTCTTCCCTGCCGGCTGCGGACGGAAGCAGCCGGCGAAGAAGCCTGTGCAGACGTCCGTCGCGCCCACCGAGTCGGAGCCGGAGCCCGAGCGCAGGAAGGTCGAGGCTAAGTTCGAGGGGGCCAAGGTCACCTGGGACGACGATCAGGGCAAGCGGCTCTGGGAGGCGGAGTTCAAGTCGGCGTCGGCCGCCGCCGCTGACGGCTCGTCGGCCACGGTGGAACTCGTGAAAGTCGAGGCCAGTCTCTACAGGGACGGCAAGGTCACGAGCCGCATGATCGCGCCGAGAGTAGTGGCGGACAGCGGCAGGAAGGAGATCCGGGCCACCGGCGGAGTGAAAGTCACCTCGCTGGTCGACGGTACGACGGCCAGCGCTGAAGAGATGGTGTGGAGACCTCGCGAGAACAAGCTCGTCGGTACGGGCGGCGTCCGCATGGACAAAGGGAATATCCACATCAGGGCGCGAAGTATTACCACGGACACGGCACTGAAGAAAGCCAGGCTCAGCGACGCTGAGGCCGTCCTGTGAGGAGAGATATGAGAAAAACCATCGCATTCTTTGCCATCCTGACCGCACTCTGCGTGTATGCCGCGTTCACCTCGGCCGAGAGTCTCGCGATCGGCGGCATCCATCTCTCCGGCGACATGGAGATCAGCGAGAACCTGGTGGAACTCACGAACGGCGCGGTCCTCGAACTCCCGGGCAGCGCGTGGAAGTGCGATGTCTGCGGGAAGACGGTCCAGGATGCGCTCATCACCGCCAAGACCATCACGGCCGATCTGAAGAAGACCCCCGCGAAGAAGCTGGCCCTCGCCAAGGCGATCGCGACCGGCAGCGTCGTGATCCACGCCAAGCAGATAGACAAGGCCGGAAAGACTACGCGGTTCATCCACGCAACCGGCGACAAGGCGGTGTTCACTCCGGCGATCGGCGCCGAGGACGAAACCATAGTCCTGACCGGGAACGCCGCGGTCAAGCTCACCGATCCGGATCTGTCGGAGCCCGCTACCCTGACCGGAAGCAGCATCACCGTCTACCTCAACAAGAGCAAGATCAGCGTCAAGTCCGGTGACATGCGGATCAAACCCAAGGAGGGGGAACAGCAATAGGACCCGAGACGCGGATAACCACCGAGAACCTCGTCAAGACCTACAAGGGCAGGAACGTGGTGAACGGTGTATCACTCGATATCAAGCGCGGTGAGATCGTCGGACTGCTCGGCCCGAACGGCGCGGGCAAGACGACCACCTTCTATATGATCGTCGGCCTGATCCATCCCGAATCCGGCAAGGTGTTCCTTGACGGCCGTGATGTGACCGGCATGCCGATGTACCAGCGCGCGCGCCATGGGATCGGCTACCTCGCGCAGGAGGCGTCCATCTTCCGCAAGCTCACCGTGTCGGAGAACATCCTCCTCGTGCTCGAGCTCGCCGGAATGCCGAAGAAGGAGCGCAAGGCGAAGCTTGAGGAGCTCCTCGAGGAACTCCGAATCGGCCACGTGAAAGACCACAAGGGCTACATGCTCTCCGGCGGAGAGCGCCGGCGCGCCGAGATCGCCCGCACGCTTGCGATGTCGCCTGCGTTCATGCTGCTCGACGAGCCGTTCACCGGCGTCGACCCCATCGCCATCAACGACATCCAGGACATCATCGCGGAACTGAAGGCCAAGAATATCGGGGTGCTCATCACCGATCACAACGTCCGCGAGACCCTGGCGATCACCGACCGCGCGTACATCATCTCCGACGGACAGGTCCGCACTTCGGGCCTCGCCTCGGAGCTTCCGAACGATCCGATAGCCCGCAAGTACTACCTGGGCGAGCGGTTCGCCGTATGAAGATGGGGAGCGATCGTCCTTCGATACGATGCTGCGCATCACTCAGGGCTAACGGTGCCGGTTTGCCGAGACATAGAACCCGCTAGGTCCTGAGTAGCGAAGCGTATCGAAGGACGGCGGCTGCTGCAGGTGTTTGGACTTTACATGAGAATCATCGACCGCCACATCCTGACCGAGATGATCGGTCCGTTCATATTCGGCGTTGCCGCGTTCACCAGCCTGATGTTCGCCGGCAAGGAGTTGTTCCAGGTAACTCAGCTCCTCGCCGAGTTCCACGCGCCCGTCTGGCGCGCGGCGCAACTCGTCCTGCTGCACATCCCGGGGCTCGTGGTGCTCACGCTCCCGATGTCGATGCTGCTCGCCACTCTGCTCGGATTCGGCAGGCTGTCGAGCGACAGCGAGACCGTCGCGCTCTTTGCGGGCGGCATCAGCATGTACAGGATAGTGCTCCCGGTCATTGTGATGGCGGTCGTGGTGACGGGTATGAGCTTCGTGCTTGGCGAGTACGTCGCGCCCTACACCAACTCCGAGCATCAGCGGATCGTCCAGGAGATCAAGAAGACTCAGGGATCGAGCAGCAAGCCGTTCTTCGTGATCGACGCCAAGGACGGGGTGACGAACAGCGTATTCTACGTGCAGAACGGGTTCGACATGGCGAGCGGCACACTGCGAGGGGTCGCGCTGGTGCAGTATGTCGAGGGCAAACCGGCGGTATTCATCCACGGCGAGAAGGCAATATGGCTCGGAGAGGATAATTGGGAGTTCAGGGACGGATACATCAAGACCCTGGGCACGAAGCCGACGGTGATGACCGAGTTCAACGGCACGCAGGCGCGCCGGACGAGGATCGACAAGACGCCCGAGCAGATCGCGATGTTCCAGAAGAAGCATGATGAGATGAGCTTCGGGCAGCTCAGAGGCTACATCAGCATGCTCTTGCAGCACGGAGCGGACGTGGCGGAGTACGAGGTGCGCCTGTACCAGAAGATCGCGATGCCGCTCACGACACTGGTGTTCGCGCTGATCGGGGCTCCGCTCGGACTGCGCCCCCACAGGAGCAGTTCGGCGACCGGCCTCGGCCTTTCGATAGTCATCATCTTCGCATACTGGATCTTCATGCACTACATGACGATCCTGGGGCGAAACGCGGCGATCTCGCCGATGCTCGCAAGCTTCCTGCCGACCGGGGCCTGCGCCGCCGTCGGAGTCGGTCTGATCATACGAGCAAGCAAGTGAACGCCACATCCGAAATCCGAAATCCGGAATCCGAAACGTCATGACCTGGCGAACTATCCTGGCAGCCGCCGTGTTTATCGGCATGTGCGGCTTCATAGCGTACTGGGGGGACCTGCTCGGAAGGCGCCTCGGCAAGCGCCGGCTGAGCCTCTTCGGCTTGCGTCCCCGCTACACCGCCATCATCTTCACCACAGTCACCGGGATGCTGATCGCCGTCTTCACCATCGCGTTCATGGCGACCATAAGCCAGAGGGTCCGCCTGCTCATGCTCGAGGGCGACAAGATCATCAGCGAGCGCAAGGTGCTCCTGCGCAAGTACGAAGTCGCTCGGCGGGCGGCGGGCGAAGCCCGGGCGGGCGCCCTGAAGGCACAGGAGGACGCCAGATCCGCCATCAAACAGCGCGACAACCTCGTCCGCGAAGTGAACCACATCTCCGCCAACCTCCGGAAGCTGCGATTGAGCCTGGTCCGAAACGAAGCCGCCCTCGCGCGGACCGAGAAACTCCTGGCTGCCGCTCAACGCGACCTCGCCATGTCAAACCGCAGGCTGGCCGCAGCCGCGGCGGAGATAGAGAACCGCAAGAAGGAGATATCGGCGCAGCAGGAAACGATCAACGGACTCGAGAAGTTCCGCGCCGATCTCATAAGAAACGTCGAGATAATCGAGCAGCGGACCGATACGGCCTATGCCAGGTACATCGCCCTTCGCCAGAAGACAGTGATCCTCAGACCGAACGAGGAACTCGCGCGCACGGTAATCGAGTGCTCCCAGCCCAAAGCCCGGATCCGTGAGGAAGTCCTATCGCTTCTTCGCAAGGCGGATGAAACGGCGCGGTCGCAAGGCGCCACGACCGGCGACAACGGCCGGACGATCAGGATCATCATCAAGAGAATAGAGTCGCCGGACTCCGACAAGCCCATAACCGCGGATGAGTCGAAGAGCATCGACGCGCTCGTCGATGAGCTGTCCACCGGCTCGGGCAGCGTGGTCCTCCGCATCGTCTCGATCGGCAACTCCGTGGAAGGTGAGCAGGTCCTGGTGGAGTTCATCCCCAACTACAATCGCCTGGTCTACTGGAAGGGCCAGGGTGTGGCTGAGACCAGAATAGACGGCTCGGCCTCGCAAGGACAGATCCTGGGGCAGGTCATCAGCTTCCTGCGGTCCGAGGTGCGACCTGCCGCCATCGCAAAAGGAATCATTCCGTACTTCGATGAGGAGCAAGACCAACCCGCCGTCGGATCGATCTCCCCGGACCAGCTACTGGAGATCGTGGACAGAGTGAAGCAACGCGGCAGACCCGTCGTCCTGAAGGCCGTCGCCGACGCAGACACCTGGTCGGCCGGACCCCTCAATCTCGAGTTCCGCATTGAGGACTTCTGATGGGCGTCGTGATCGCGATAGACCCCGGCAGCGACAAGTGCGGGCTTGCGGTCGTGAGCGCGCGGGACGTCCTGCGCCGATGCATACTTCCGCCGGATGAGGTTCCTGCGCTCGTCTCCGAACTGATCACCAGGTACTCCGCCGATACCCTCGTCGTGGGCAACGGCACGCACGGCCGGAAGCTTGCCGACAGACTGCGCGACAGAGTCTCCGTACCGATCGTCTTCGTGGACGAATCGTACACCACCCTCAGAGCGCGCACGCGTTTCTTCGAGGAGAACCCGCCTCGGGGACTCCGACGCCTCATTCCCCGGGGTCTGCTCATCCCCGACAGGCCGATCGACGACCTCGCGGCGGTCATCCTCGCCGAGGAGTACCTCTCCGGCAGATCGTGAACGGCGCTGACGACGCGTCCCGCTCGCCCGGCCGGTCACCGCTCATCTATCCCTTTTCCTTCCTCGAGTTTTCCTTTCGCCACACACGGGTAATGATCTCGCGAATGGACCCGATAGCGTTACCAGGCAGTTCGTCAGCAATTCCCGGACTGACACCCTGTAACCTTCACCAGGTGTCCGGCGTATAACAATTCGGCGGCGGTAGATGAGCCTGCCGGCAGTCCTGCATGTGCAAGGAGGAAAAACGGCATGCAGGGTTGTACAGGAACTCTGAGCGAAACTTCTCACTCAGAGAGTTGACAATACCTAGCATTTTTGCTAGGATGTCCGGTAACTAGGCTATCACACTGGCGCAGCACAAGGTTGAAAGGAGGTGCAGAAACCTTGAATGGCCTGTGAACTGCGCGGTGATAGGATAGGCCAGAGGAAAGACGCTTCGACCGAGACGCGGTCTGACGCAGAGGAAACATGGATACTCGCGCGGATGCCGCAGACATGAGAAGCAGAAGGTCCTCCGGCCGACAGTGAAGTGGATACATTCAAGGAGGATGAAACATGAACAAAGTAGCGTTCTTGATGATCGCTGCACTTCTGCTCAGCCTGAGCGCAATCGCGTTCGCGCAGGAGTTCCCCGATGTCCCGCCCGATCATTGGGCATATGACGCAGTCCAGGAGCTCGTCGACCAGGGAATCATCCAGGGCTACCCTGATGGTACCTTCGGCGGCAAGCGCGCTATGACTCGTTACGAGTTCGCTGAGGCTCTCGCCAAGGCTATCCCCGTCATCGCTGAGATGGCTGGTGGCGGTACTGTGGGTCCCGCTGGTCCTCAGGGTCCTGCCGGTCCGCAGGGGCCTGCCGGACCTCCAGGACCTGGTGTAGACCAGGAGCAGATCCAGGCTCTTCAGCGGATGATGGACGAGTTCCAGGATGAGCTCGCCTCCCTCGGCGTTCAGGTCGAGAGCGTACGCAGAGACCTGAATGCACTCTCCGAGAGAGTCACTGCTCTCGAGGAAGAGGTCAGCCGCGTCGTTTGGTACGGCAACGCTAACCTGATCGGCCGCGGTGAAGTTGAGAACAACGCACCCGCGTTTGACAGAGACAGCCGCCGCCTTTCCGCCGGCACGACCGGCACCGCGGATGCAGACAATCCGCTGTCCAACTCGTCGTTCTTCACCGACTTCCAGCTCGGTGTGACCGGCAGAGTCAGCGACAATGCGTCCGTCGATGCGTTGATCGCAGCCGGCGACTATCTGTCTGACTTCGCCCTGGGCGATATGGACGACTTCACTCTGTGGAGACTGAACCTCGACACCGCTATCAAGCTCGGACCGCTCGGTCAGGGTGAGGTAAAGGTTGGTAGGTTCCCGTTCCAGTTGACCCCGTACACCTTGAAGTTCGTGGACCCTGACAGCTACACCTACGTGGACAAGCTGGACGAGGGGAACTTCATACTCGACGGTGGAAGCATCCTGTTCAACTGGAGCCGGATCGCCCTCACCGCGTTCGCGGCGAAGACCGACAATCAGATCGCTGATCTCATCAGCCCTGACCTGCTTCTCGGCGGAGTCAGCGGAATCGAGACCTCCCAGATCGCCGGCGCCCGTGCCGTCATCGGCACTCCGTTCGGCGGCAACCTCGGCCTGACCTGGTACGAGGCTGGACTGGCTCCTGGTTTCGGCACCGCCGACATCATGGGCGCAGACATCAACGCGATGTTCGGCACCCTCGGTGTCTCAGCTGAGTGGGCGGAGTCCGATCCGGATGCCACTCTGGAAGCCATCACGTCCAACGACGACAACACCGCATGGAATGCCAACCTGGCCTTCCAGCTCGGCGGCCTCGGAATCAAGGCCGGCTACAGCACCGTGGAGCCGAACTACTTCGCTCCTGGTTACTGGTCGAGACTCGGCCGCGCGGTGAACCTCGTCAACGTCAAGGGCTTCAACGCGAACCTGACCTACGCGCTGGGCAGCAACCTTGCCCTGTCCGCTGAGGGTCAGTTCCTCGAGCCGTTCGATGCGGGCGCCAACATCAGTGGACGCACCAGCATCGAGCAGGGTCGCACCGTGAACGTTCCCGGAGCAACCACCGACCAGGTCACCTACTGGCGCGCAGGACTGAAGTACAACCTGACCGCAGCCAACGCAGTCGATCTGGGTTGGGAGCAGGTGAAATGGGAGCCGACAGGCGCCGGCGCCGACACCGAGGAGAGATACATCTCCATCGGCCTCGGCCATACGTTCAACCCGAACAGCAGCCTCAAGCTCCTCTATCAGATAGTGGAGTACGAGCAGGGCGCGCTGGATCCGTACGGTGTTGCTGACAACTACCGCGGCGGCGTTGCGACCGCTCAGTTCGCTCTCAAGTTCTAGTAACCTGAGACGAACCTAAGCTGATACGGACCCCGCCTCGAGCAACATCGAGGCGGGGTTTTTTCATTTGCTCCGCACGAAACCCCACCCTCACTCCGAACGTATACACTAACATACAGACGAGTTCGCATAACCGTCCCCGGACCGCCGACAGACGCCGGCAGTTCCCGCGGATGGATTCTGGAGGACAGGAGGAACAAGATGCTAAAGAGACGTAGACCACTCACACTCCTGCTCGCGGGAGCGCTCATGCTGACGATCTGTCTCACCGCCGTGGCGCCGGTCAGGGCCGGAGTGGGAGACGTTCTGAAGGGCGCAGGCATAGTCCTGCTGATCAACCAGTTCGGTGACGAACTGAACAAGTTCATCAACAAGCTGACCGTCAACAAGGGCGTCGGCGTCGAAGACCGAACCAAGGTTGTGCCGATCATCAGCGTCGGACAGGGCGGATACGCCGGCGCGGCGCAAGTCAGCGGACCGGCGCACCTCGTGGACAAGGTCAAGGCGGTGGCCATGATCGAAGCCAACATGAACGGAAAGACTTTCCGAGTGAAGGTACTGATCCCCGTGGAGACCAAGGACGTGGTCAAGGATATCAAGCGCGTATCCGGGGTCGGTGTAAGCGCGGTCATAGATGTCAGGCTGTAGTGTTCCCTCCCTCGCAACACTCCCCAGGCCCGGGGCCGATCGGCTCCGGGCTTTTCTTCTCTGAGCCCCTATCACTAACCATATTGTGCTGCGCTTGCATGTGAGATCACCGCTTGACGGCTCACTATCGCCCCGATATAATGTATTCGGCGCTTGTATTGCAGACCCGCAAAGCAATCGGCGACCCTAGGCTTCGGAGGAAAGTGTGAGGAAGTACAGATTATGCATCGTGCTGGCGCTGGCTGCAGTCGTGGCCGGCACAGCGGCGCTGCCGGCAATGGCTCAGTTGGCCGCCGGCACTCGAGCACTCGGCATGGGGGGAGCATACACTGCGATCGCGGATGACACAAACGCGGCGTACTGGAACCCGGCAGGGCTGGTGAATGCAAGGGGATTCAGTTTCCAGGCGCCGAACGTCCAGGTCCGGATCAAGTCCAACCTCGACTGGGAGGACATCGCCGACAATCCGCCGACGAGCGATGAGGATCGAATCGCTCTGCTCGAGGAACTCGGACAGGGCGTGACTACCGTCGATCTCTCCGCCAACTTCGGTATCGTCGCGAACGGACTCGCAGTTTCCATCATACCGCTGGCGAGCGCAAGTCTGACCGCCGATGTCAACATCGATCCCGTTACGAACCGGCCCCAGGTCACAATGGTGGGCGGAGTGCCGACGATCGATTCGACCGGCCTTGTCACCGGCGTTGCCGCCTACGCGGTCGGCGTCAGCATGGGCAGAACGCTAAAGAACGGCGATGCGATAGGCTTTACGCTGAAATCGGTGAACAGCAAGACTTTCGCCCAGACGCTGAGATACGACCCTGTGCTCACGGCTGGCGGCGATCCCACCAATCCGGCGGACTACACGGTCGACGAGAACTCGCCTCCCGCCATTGAGAGGAGCAACAGCGGGTTCGGGCTCGACGTCGGATACATGAGGACCATCAACCCTGAGACCACAATGGGCATCATGGTCAGGAACCTGCTCGAGCCGAAGGGCGCAGGACCCTTTGGCGATCGCCAGTTCAACATCGGTTTCGTCCACAGACCCGCAGGCAAGAGCGTGGTGCTCGCGGCCGACATCGCCCACATGTTCGACCATCCGACGCTGAACCTCGGCGCCGAGCTGAAGGCGGGCTAGTTCCTGAGCATCTGGGCCGGCATCTACGAGCGCAAGCTCACCCTCGGCGCGGGACTGAACATCTTCGGAGGCAGCCTGCAGTTGGCCTACAGCCCCGAGAACACCTCTATGGTATCGACTGCCCTGTCCTTCTAGGAGCGGCATATCCCTCTTCCGCTTCCGGCGACCACTCGCCGGAAGCGGACCCTACCCATCCCCTCTACCCGCGATCGATCATCACCGCTCGCACCGCCGGTGGTTTGCCGATGCGGCATCTCCCATGATATAATTCTGAAGCCTCTACAGCCATCGATTCTCACGAGTGAGTGCTTCGGAAGTGCAGGAATACATCAGAGCAGAGAACCTGTGTAAGAGTTGCTGCGGCTCGACAGCCCTGGATGGAGTGTCGATAACCGCGCTGAGGGAGGAGATATGCTGCGTATTCGGGCCGTCCGGCTCGGGGAAGAGCACGCTCCTCCGCCTACTCGCGGGCATCGAAGCTCCGGACTCCGGCTCGCTGACGCGCTCTGACGGCAGCCCGGCGATCTCGTTCGCCGAGCCCGCGCTCGACGACTCGCTCACGCCGATGGAGATCCTCAACCTGCACGCGGCTCTCTACGGCATCCCGCGACGCAAGCGGCGGGGTGTCATCCGGGAGATGATCCTGCTGCTCGATCTCGAGGAGGCGCGCGACTCCCGGGTCTGCGCGCTCTCGTCCGGGCTGCGGAAGCAGGTCGAGCTGGCGCGGACCCTCATATCCCCGTCCGCGACCCTGCTGCTCGATGAGCCGATGTCCGGGCTCGATACCATAGTTCGCGAGCGCGTGTGGAACCACCTCATGATGCTCAAGTCGATCGAGCATCGAACGATCATCATTGCCACCGCACGCCCGGAGGACGCCGAGCTTTGCGACCGGATCACCGTGCTGAACAAGGGACGAGTGCTCGCGGAGGGCACCGTCAGCCGACTTCGGAGCATGATCGGGCCGGAAGCGGTGGTCATCAAACCGCTCGGGTCGCGAAAGCACGGGGCTCGCGGCACTTGGGGAGACAAGCGCGCGATCACCATGGCCGAGCAGGACGGCTCGCTGGTGGTGGAGATGAGCGCCGACTCCAGGCCGGCTGAGCTCGTGCGGGAGATATCCGGGCAGGCCGCCGCCGTGCGCCTGCGCCCGAAGGGACTGGACGTCGTCCTCGAGGAGCTGATCGCCCGGTCGGACCGGCACGGCGACGCCGGGGAGGGTTCATAGATGCTGTCCGTCGTGGAGAGAGTGTGGGCGCTGACGGTCCGCGAGGTCCGGCTGCTGGGACGCAACCGGCCGCGCCTCGTCAGCGCGCTGGCCGTCCCGCTTGCAGGCGGCATCGTCTGCGGCTGGATGACCCGCACCACGTCGCTGCCCCCGGTGTACTGCCTGCTGGTGTTCCTCATCCTGGGGGCGGTCGTCCTGAGCGCTGATCCCCGCACTAAGGCCTCGCGAGCGATATCGGCGGTCGCGGGCAGGGGCATGTTCATGGCCGCGTGGATCCTCACGGCGCTGCTCATCCTGATCCTCCAGGCAGCGGTCCTGACGACGTGCGCCTCCACGATCGGCGGCTTCGAAGTCACGACCGGCGTCCTCGCCGGAGGGCTGGCCGCATCCCTCGCCGTCGGCGCGATCCTGCGTCAAATCCTCTCGGGATAGCATACATGCAGCCGGTCGGTTTGCCGACTATCGCATCCTGCTCCGCCGTCGTCCGCCACGAGTAGACACCGCCTAGGCGTTGTGCTAAAATGCCCTCGGATATCGTGGCTGAAAGGCCTTTCGTTTGCAATATCAGCGTCGGCCGTGTATCCATCCAGGCATTCCACGGCCGGCAGCGGACAGGAGAGTCAGCAGTGGCAGCCAAATCTAAGAGCAAGCTCGAAAAAGTGAACATCGGCGTTATCGGAGTCGGCGGGATAGGCCGCGTCCACCTCGGTGGATACGAGAAGTGCCCCGAAGCGAAGGTGGTGGCGGTCTGCGACCTGATCGAGGACCGAACGCAGTGGGCGGCGGACAAGTACGGCATCGACAAGACCTTCAAGGACTACAAGGAGATGCTGCAGCTCCCGGAGATCGACGCGGTCAGCATCTGCGTACCGAACTACCTGCACGCCGAGATGGCGATCGCAGCGTTCGAGGCCGGCAAGCACGTCCTCTGCGAGAAGCCGCTGTGCATCAACCCGAAGGACGGCGAAGCGATGGTAGCCGCGTCGCAGAAGGCGAACAAGAAGTTCATGACCGCCTTCAATAACCGGTTCCGCGGCGACACCCAGACCTTGAAGAAGTTCATCGAGGGCGGCGAGCTCGGCGAGATCTACTTCGGCAAGACCGGCTGGATCCGCCGCAAGGGCATCCCCGGCATGGGAAGCTGGTTCACCCAGAAGGCAAAGGCCGGCGGCGGCCCGTTGATCGACATCGGCGTACATGTGCTCGACCTGGCCCTGTGGCTGATGGGCAACCCGAAGGCCGTCTCGGTCACCGGCTCGACCTACTCGGTGTTCGGCTGCAAGGGCGAGGGCATGGGCGACTGGGGCACGTCCGAGGCCGGCGGCATCTGCGACGTCGAGGACCTGGCGGCCGGCTTCATCAAGCTCGACACGGGCGCGACTCTCATGCTCGAGGCAAGCTGGGCATCGCACATCGAGAAGGACCTGATCTTCACCAGCTTGATCGGGACCAAGGGCGGGGCCGATGTGGACCCATTCCGCATCTACAAGGATATGCACGGCTCGATCGTGGATATCACACCCGGCTTCAGGAACCAGTCCGGCCACGACATGGAGATTCGGCACTTCATCGACTGCCTGATCCAGAACAAGACACCGATCTCCACCGGCGAGCACGGACTCGAGGTAGTGCGCATTCTGAACGCGATCTACAAGTCCGCAGCAACCGGCAAGGAAGTAAGGCTCAAATAGGAGACATGCAGGAGTGTGGGAACGTGGGAGACGAAACGCCCATACCCTCATACTCCCACACTCTCGTACCCAAGAGGAGGTATGACAAGTGAAAGTCGGCGTTTTTACGGTAGCATTCGGCGATATGAAGTTCGAGGAGGCGCTGGAATACGTCGCGGGAGTCGGCGTAGAGGCTGTCGAGATCGGCACCGGCAACTATCCCGGCAACTCCCACTGTGACGTGGATAAGCTGCTCGGCAGCGAAGCGGAGCGCAAGAAGTTCCTCAAGGCCGTCGAGTCCAGAGGCCTGGTGATCAGCGCCCTGTCCTGTCACGGAAACCCGCTGCACCCGAACAAGCAGATCGCGGAGGAGCACCACAACGTGCACCGCAAGACGGTCGAGCTGGCGCAGAAGCTCGGCATCGAGCGCGTGATCAACTTCTCCGGCTGCCCGGGCGACTCGCCGCGCGCGAAGTATCCCAACTGGGTCACCTGCCCGTGGCCGACCGACTTCTCGGAGGTCCTGGACTGGCAGTGGAAGCGCAAGGTCATCCCGTACTGGAGGAAAGAAGCAAAGTTCGCCAAGGAGCGCGGTGTCAAGATCTGCTTCGAGATGCATCCGGGATTCGTCGTTTACAACCCCGAGACGCTCCTGAAGCTTCGGAACGCCTGTGGTGACGCACTCGGCGCGAACTTCGATCCGAGCCACCTCTTCTGGCAGGGCATCGACCCGGTGAACGCGATCCGGCAGCTCGGCGACGCGATCTATCACTTCCATGCCAAGGACTGCAAGATCGACGATATCAACACGAAGGTCAACGGCGTTCTCGACACCAAGAACTATACCGACGAGATCAACCGATCCTGGATCTTCCGCACCATCGGCTACGGCCACGGCCCGGACGTCTGGAAGGATATGATCAGCAACCTGCGCATGGTCGGCTACGACTGGGTGATGTCGATCGAGCATGAAGACAGCCTGATGTCGCAGAAGGAAGGCTTCGAGAAGGCTGTCGCATTCCTCAAGCACCAGGTGATCACCGAGAAGCCTGGCGAGGCATACTGGGCATAGGCAGACTGCAGACCGCAGACTGCCGGCTGCAGCTTTCAAAGTCGCGGGCGCCTGAGGATCCGATTTGGGCGTCCGCAACTTTTTCGGTTATCGATCTATAGCTAAATATTGGATTGCGACGGATCGCTATCCGGCATGATTGCGAGTTGCAATCGAGGGGGTACTATGATATACTTTTGTTACTGGATTTCAGGGGGGTACAGATGAGTACGGTAGTCTACATCAACGGAAAACACGTCCCGCTGGAGGACGCTAAGATTACCGTGTATGATCACGGACTGCTGTACGGCGATGGGGCATTCGAAGGCATTCGGGTGTACTCCGGCAAGGTGTGGAAGCTCCACGAGCACATCACACGCCTCTTCCGCTCCGCGCATGCGCTGATGATCGACCTTCCCATCACTCCCGAAGAGATGGAGGAGGCAGTCCTCTCGACCCTGCGGGCGAATGGGATCACGGACGGCTATATCCGGATCACGATCACCCGAGGCGTAGGACTCGGGCTCGACCCACGAGCGTGCAAGGGAGATGCGACGGTCATCATCATGACCGACCGGCTGTCTCTGTACCCAGAGGAGATGTATCGCAACGGACTGCACGTGGTGACGGTCTCTACCAGAGTCTGCCCACCCCAGTCGCTCGAGCCGAGGATCAAGTCGCTCGGTAAGTACGTTGCGAACATCCAGGCCAAGCTGGAGGCCAACAGAGTTGGCGCCGGCGAGGGCCTGATGCTGAACATCCAGGGCTACGTCGCGGAAGCGACGGGCGACAACATCTTCATCATAAAGAACGGCGAGATCGTGACGCCGCCGCCGTCTGCCGGAATCCTCGAGGGGATCACCCGGAACACCGTGATGGAGATAGCTCGAGACCTGGGCATAAAGGTCGAGGAGAAGCTTTTCACGCTGTTCGACGTCTACTCCAGCGACGAGTGCTTCCTGACGGGTACCGCCGCCGAGGTCATACCGGTGGTCAAGCTGGACGGACGCACGATCGGCGACGGACGGCCGGGCGCTATCACCAACCGGCTGATAGAAGCGTTCCGTTCTTTGACAAAGACTGAGGGTGTGGTCATCTAATGCGACCGAGGCTCTGCGAATCGTGCCGCAGCAGGCCTGCGGAGTATGCGGTCAGCAGAGTGGTCGGCGGGCATACCCGGCAGGAGAGCCGCTTGTGCGCCTCCTGCGCCGCCAACAGCGAGAGAATACGATTCGGCGATAGAGGACTGCTTCTCACCGACCTGGTGCAGTCCATGCTGGCCGATGCTTCCCTCGCTGATGACGGAGCAAATCGAACAAAGGTTTGCCCCGGCTGCGGGAATACTCTCGATGAGACCCGCGAAACCGGTATGCTGGGATGCAGTATGTGCTACGTGGTGTTCAGGGATGAGGTCCATGCCCTGATAGCCGAGTTGCACAGCTATGTGCCCGGCCAGGGGAATCCAGAGTAGAAATGCAAGCGCAGAGGGTACATAGAAGTACGGCGCTCCCGGCGTGGGTCGGCACTACAGGGCCAGCGGAGGACGTTGTACTCTCGACCAGGGCGCGCCTTGCCCGGAATGTGGAAGGTATCCCCTTCCCTTCCAGAGCCCGAAACACGGACCTGCGGCGGGTCACGGAGATCGTGACCAATGCCGTCCGCGACTCGGAGGGACGGTTCGGCAAGCTCCGGATCATCCACCCCGAGCACATGTCGTGGCTGGACCGCCGGACTCTGGTGGACGCGCACGTCGCAAGCAGGCAGCACGTGGCCGGCGGGAACCACCGCTTGGTGGTAGTCAATGAGCCGGCTACGCTCAGCCTCATGGTGAACGAAGAAGACCACCTGAGGATCCAGTGTATCCTGCCGGGCTTCCAGCCAATGACCGCCTTGCACATGGCCGGAGAGTTCGATGCCTTCCTCAGCGGGAAGATCCGGTACGCTCGTGCCGATAATTACGGATACCTGACAAGTTCACTGGGAAACGTCGGGACGGGCCTGCGTCTTTCGGTGCTCATGCACCTCGCGGGACTGGGGTTCGTCCGGGAAGCGGCGAGCATTCTGACCGCCGCCGCCGAGCTGAAGACCTCCGTGCGGGGGCTGTTCGGCGAAGGGACCGATGCGATCGGACACCTGTACCAGGTATCGAACGCAACGACAATCGGCTTCTCCGAGCGGGAGATAGCATCGAGGGTGCGCGCAGCGGCCGATCACCTCATCGCGAGGGAGAGAGGCGTGAGGCGCGGCCTGGCGAGCGACAGCGAGATGCTGTATGCCGTGGAGAAGGCCCGCGAGAAGCTGATGGAGGCCCGGACCCTGAACGGACGGGACGCAGCGGTCTATCTGTCGATCCTGCGTCTGGGATCGGCGCTGGGCGTCTCGTCCGATCTGTCCTTGACGGACTTCAATGAGCTTCTCGTCTCCATGCACCTTGGAACGACCGCGCTGAGCGGCGGCAAAGGGTACAGAGATACGGGAAGCATCAATGACGATATGAAGCGCGCGAAGTTGATCCGCGCGAAACTGAGCGAAAAACGGGAAGCCGGTCAACTGGCGCTTCCGGAAGAAAGCTAGGCCTCCCCGGCGGCGGGAGTCGTCGGGGGCAGATTCCGAGAACCGGACAGCTAATCCGAACGTCATACTAGTTAGAACATACACCGACCGGGAGGCCGCCGAAGGCCTCCCCTACGGGTTTTTGATAGTGCGGTACCATTCCAGCGAAAAGGAGGGACAGCGGAATGTGGCAGAGGTTTACCGAGAGGGCGCGCAGAGTCATCTTCTTCGCACAGGAAGAAGCAGGACGGCTCGGCGAGAACTTCGTCACCACTGAGCATCTGCTTCTGGGCCTCGTGCGCGAGAACGACAGCGTCGCAGCCCGGATCCTCGACCGGATGGGCGTGAGTCTGAATCGCATCCGATCCGAAGTCGAGCGGCAGGTAACCAGGGGTGACGGTCGCCTCGGCCAGGACATGCAGTTGACCCCGCGCGCAAAGCGGGTCATCGACCTGGCCTACGACGAAGCCCGACAACTGAACAACAACTACATCGGCACCGAACACCTGCTGCTCGGACTGATCCGGGAAGGCGAAGGCCTGGCAGCTCGTGTTCTGGCTAAGCTCGGTGTGGATCTAGAGAGAACAAGGCGAGAAGTAATGAGCCTTCAGGATAACGACACAACGATGCAGACGACCCGAACACGGTCGCGCACCCCGACGCTCGACGAGTTCGGCCGAGACCTGACCGAGATGGCCAGGCAGGACAAGCTCGACCCGGTCGTCGGTAGAAATACGGAGATCGAGCGCGTTATCCAGATACTGAGCAGGAGAACGAAGAACAACCCCGTTCTGATCGGCGAGCCCGGCGTCGGTAAGACCGCCATCGCAGAGGGACTGGCACAGCGCATCACGTCCGGCGACATCCCCGAGATGCTCAAAGACAAGCGCATCGTCGCGCTGGACCTCGCTGGTGTGGTCGCCGGTACGAAATACCGCGGCGAGTTCGAGGAGCGGATGAAGCGCGTCATGGAGGAGGTCCGCAAGGCCAGCGGCGAAGTGATCCTCTTCATCGATGAGCTGCACACCCTCGTAGGAGCGGGTGCGGCTGAGGGTGCTATCGACGCGTCCAACATCATGAAGCCGGCTCTGGCGCGCGGAGAGCTCCAATGCATCGGCGCTACTACGATGGACGAATTCCGCAAGTACATCGAGCGCGACGCAGCCCTGGAGCGCCGCTTCCAGCCTGTCCAGGTACGCGAGCCGTCGGTTGACGAGGCGATCGACATCCTCAAGGGTTTGAGGGATCGATACGAGACTCACCACAGCGTGAAGATCAGAGACGATGCTCTCGTCGCAGCGGCCCAACTGGCCGACCGGTACATCACCGACAGGTGCCTGCCGGACAAAGCCATCGACCTGATCGACGAAGCCGCGTCGAGAGTACGCCTGCAGCGCGCTCTTCCGCCCGCGGAACTGCGCGCGGCAAAGGCGGAGCTTCAGGCCGTGACCAAAGAGCTCGAATCGCTTCCGAGCACTTACCAGTACGACCGCGCCATCGAGCTTCAGGCTCAGGAGCGGTATCTGTCGGACAAGATCCGCGATCTGGACCAGGAGTGGCAGGAGGGCAAGGACAAGAGCGAGCCCGTCGTCACCGAGGACGAGATCGCGCACATAGTCTTCAGTTGGACCGGCATCCCGGTCTCCAGGCTGGTCGAGGCGGAGACGGTAAAGCTGCTCAACATGGAGCAGTCGCTGCACGAGCGCATCATCGGCCAGGACGAGGCGATCGAGGCTGTCGCAAGAGCGATCCGCCGATCCAGGTCCGGTCTGAAGGATCCGAAGAGACCCACGGGTTCATTCGTCTTCCTCGGCCCGACCGGCGTCGGTAAGACGGAGCTTGCGAGGGCGCTGGCCGCCTTCCTGTTCAACAATGAGGACAACCTGATCCGCATCGACATGTCGGAGTACATGGAGCGGTTCGCGGTGTCGAGACTGGTCGGCGCGCCTCCGGGATACGTCGGGTACGAAGAGGGCGGTCAGCTCACAGAGGCGGTCCGCCGCCAGCCGTACTCGGTCGTGCTGCTCGACGAGATCGAGAAGGCGCACCCCGAGGTGTTCAACATCCTCCTGCAGGTCATGGAGGACGGGCGACTGACCGACTCGCAGGGCAGGATCGTCGACTTCAAGAACACGGTCATCATCATGACCTCGAACATCGGCGCTGCACAGATCAGCGGCGATAGCGGCATGGGCTTCCGCTCCACCAAGAAGCTGGACGAGGATGCTAGAGCCTACGAGAGCATGAAGAACCGCGTGACCGAGGAGATGAAGAAGGTCTTCCGGCCGGAGTTCCTGAACAGGGTGGACGAAGTCATGGTCTTCCACTCCCTGACGTCGCAGCAGATCCTGCAGATCGTCGACCTGATGATCAACAGGGTGCGCGAGCAGCTCCAGGCCCAGGGTATGGACCTCGAGCTGAGCGAGGACGTGAAGGAAGTCCTGGCGAAGGAGGGCTTCGACCCGGCATTCGGCGCGCGCCCGCTGCGCAGAGCGGTCCAGAGAGTGATCGAGGACCCGCTCAGCGAGCAGATCCTGCTCGGCCGGTTCAGCGACGGAGACACGATCCGCGCCGAACTCGAGGATGGCAAGGTCATCTTCAACAAGGTCGAGAAGATCGAGCCCGCGGCGGTGTAGATCAGACTGCGGACGGCAGACTGCGGACGGCAGCGAGAGTAGACAGACGAAGGCCCGTTCCGAGACTCGGAGCGGGCCTTCTTGCTTGCATCCAGTCTGATTGACCGAACGCCAAGTCGTGTGGTAGTATCTGAGCGGCATGAATCAGGCGTGATTTGAGAGGTTAGGCATGCTCCTCGCGATCGACGTAGGGAACACGAATATCACCATCGGCGTCTACCGAGGCGACTCGCTCGCCGCGGACTGGCGCATCAGGACCCAACTCGGGCGCACCGCCGACGAGTACGGCATGCTCCTCCGCGAGCTGTTCGAGTACTCCGACGTGCATTTCGGCGATGTGCAAGGGATCGCCATCTCAAACGTCGTGCCGCCGATAATGGCGGAGCTCGACAACGCATGTCGGAGATACCTCAAGATCGAGCCGTTCGTGGTGAATCCGACCGACGACCTGGGAATAGAGATTCGGTACACCCCGAGATCCGATGTGGGAGCGGACCGGATAGTAAACGCGGTGGCCACCTACGCGCTCTACGGCGGGCCGTCGGTCGTGGTGGATTTCGGCACGGCGACGACCTACGACGCGATCTCGCAGGTCGGCGAGTACCTCGGAGGCGCGATAGCGCCCGGGATCGGCATCTCGATGGAGGCGCTCTTCCGCTCCGCCGCGCGGCTCCCGAGGATCGATCTGGTCCGCCCGCCGACCGCGATCGGGATGACCACCCAGGCGAGCATGCAGTCCGCGGTGTTCGGATTCGCCGGACAGGTGGATGCAATGGTGGCCAGGTTCAAGGACGAACTCGGCGGTGAGGCGAAGGTGATAGCGACCGGTGGCCTGGCCGAGTTGATCGCGCGCGAAAGCAAGTGCATCGAGATCGTGAACCCGATGCTGACACTCGAGGGCCTCAGGCTGCTTTTCGAGAGGATTCGAGGGACGAAACCGTAGGAAGGGTCTTCCGGGCGGTCTGTGCCCGACAACCCCGAGTATCACCTAGATACGTCGGTAGCGGAATGAAGTGGCGCTGCCGATGCATCGATCTCTCGTAGGAGGAGTTTTGCGGACGGTTTGTGTCAGCTAACTTCGACCCTCCCCCTACGGACTATATACGCGATTGTGCAAAGCGACTACGAGCCACTCCGCATAGGTAGCATCCGCATCGATCCCCCCGTGGCACTCGCGCCGATGGCGGGTGTGACGAATCATGCCTTCCGCGTCATCTGCCGGAGACTCGGCGCCGGCCTGGTCTACACCGACATGATCAGCAGCTACGCCCTGCATTACCGCAACGTCAAGACGCTCCGCATGTTCGACTGGACTCCCGAGGAACGCCCGGTGGCGGTCCAGATCTTCGGCGCCGAGCCGGACAAAATGGCGGCGGGCGCTCGGATGATCGCCGATGCCGGGGCGGACATCATCGATATCAACATCGGCTGCCCTGTGCCCAAGGTCACCAAGACCGGCGCAGGAGCCGCCTTGATCAACGACCTGGACACCGCGCGCAGGATCATGGAGGCGGTCGTCCGTGCGGTTGATGTGCCGGTGACGATCAAGACGCGCAAGGGACCGGACAGCGCTACCGTCACGGCCGTCGAGTTGTCGAGGATGGCGCAGGATGCGGGGATCGCGGCGGTTGCGATCCACGGGCGGACGGCCGAGCAGGGATACTCCGGAGCGGCGGACTGGAGCGTGATCCGCCAGGCGAAGGAGGCGGTCGACATCCCGATCATCGGCAACGGCGACGTGAAGTCGCCGGAGGACGCGAAGCGCATGCTCGATGAGACGGGCTGCGACGGCGTGATGATCGGGCGAGCGTGCATGGGCAACCCGTGGATCTTCCGGCGGACGGCTCATTACCTGCGGACCGGCGAACTTCTGCCGGAACCGACGTTCCAGGAGCGGATCGACACCGCCCGGGAGCACCTGCGTGGGATGGTCGAACTGCTCGGCGAGGAGATCGGCACTCGTGAGATGCGGGGGCAGATCACCTGGTACGTCAAGGGCATGCCGGGAGCCGGCGCTCTCCGACACCGACTCACGGAGGCCGGCTCGCTGGAGGAAATGGAGACCGCGCTCGGTGAACTATGCATGTGGTAGGAGATGATCTTGTAGGAGCAGCTTCCGGCTGCGATACCACCGATCGCACCGTGAAACCACCGATCGCAGCTGGAAGCTGCTCCTACAAGGAGGAGAATACTTGGAGAAGTTCGCGTTCATAATACACCCCCTGCAAGCCAAGGCGGACGTCGCGCGGAAGTACCCTTTCGTGAAGTATCTGCCGGAGGGACTGGTCGAGTGGGGGCTCAAGCACAAGAGCCCCATGGAGGTCTCGCACATCACGGGTATCAGGTCCATCACGGGAGCTGAAGCTGAGGGCTGGTTCGTCGGATGCCCGCTTACGTCGAGGCAGTTGATCACGCTCCCGGTCGATGTGGTCTACGACAAGATCATACAGACCGGACGGCTTGCAGAGGCGCACGGGGCGAAGATCGTCGGCCTCGGAGCGTTCACCTCGGTAGCGGGGGACGGCGGTATCACGGTCGCCAAGAACCTCGATATCGCCGTAACGACCGGAAACAGTTACACCGTCGCCACCGCCCTCGAGGGAACGATCAAGGCGGCGAAGATGATGGGCATCGATCCCGCACAGGCCAAGGCAGCCGTGGTGGGCGCCGGCGGATCGATCGGACGGACCTGCGCGCGGATACTCACCCCGCAGGTGGACGAGATCGCGCTCATCGGCAGAAACCTGGAACCGCTCAACAAGGTTGCCACCGAGATCACCGACGAGACCGACAAGACCCCCAAGGTGTACACGGAGATCGCCACCGGGATACGCGATGCGGACATGGTGATCACCGTCACGAGCGCCATAGACGCCGTCATTCACCCCTCGGATATCAAGTCAGGCGCGGTCATCTGCGACGTTGCGCGGCCGCGGGACGTCTCCGTGCGCGTGCAGAAGGAACGCAACGACGTGCTGGTGATCGAGGGGGGCGTGGTGGCAGTCCCGGGCGATGTCGAGTTCCACTTCAACTTCGGGTTCCCTCCCAAGACCGCGTATGCCTGCATGTCCGAGACGATGATCCTGGCGCTCGAAGGCAGGTATGAGGACTTCACTCTCGGCAAGGATGTGAGCGTCGAGCAGGTCCGCGAGATCTCCAGGCTGGCTGAGAAGCACGGGTTCAGACTCGCCGGTTTCCGCAGCTTCGAGAGGGCGGTCAGCGATGAATACATCGAGCAGGTGCGGGAGAACGCCGCCCGCGCTCGCCGCTAGGCCCCTTCCGAATCCTCACTCTGTCATCCTGAGCATGCTCCGTGATCCCCCGATGATCGACGACTCCTGTCGTCGATCATCCTCCGTATCGCTCCTGAGAGACCTCGCGCCGTCAGCGCTGAGTAGTGCCGGCCGTCCTTCGATACGCTTCGCTACTCAGGACTAGCGGGTTCTATGCCCCGGAAAACAGCCCAGCCCTGAGTAGTCCTGAACTACGACTGCACCTCGATACCCCCTGCTCCTCAGTGTGGTCGGAGTTCAGGACGTATCGAAGGGCGGCCTGGCTCCACCAAACCTTTGGCTAGCCCCCACCGTCCTTCGATGCGCTTCGCTACTCAGGACTAGCAGAGATCATGCCCGAAACAACCGCGCTTGCTGCGCAGTAACATGCTCGGAACGATATCGTGTGTTCAGGCTGGCAAGACATCTGTCGCACCGCATATCGTGCGCCTCCATGCAGGACAAGCGCCGGTTTCACTCACCCCCCACTTGGGTATCATCACGGATGAGCCAAGTATCCGAGTACCCTGATAGGGAGAGTGTGTAAGTTGTCTGCACATAGCCGTGGAGAAGTGATCCAGTTCAGAATCCCTGGCAACACCAAATACGTGTCGATGGTGCGCCGTGGGATCAACTCAATCGCGCGCAGCATTGACCTCCCGGACAACGTCATCTCCGACATCGAGCTGTCGGTCTCGGAGGCAATCGCAAACGCAATCGAGCATGGAAGCCCGGAGCATACCGGGAACGTCGTTGTCGTGACCTGCAGGCTCGATTCGGACAAGCTCGTCATTGACGTGCGGGATGAGGGTCCGGGATTCCAGCCGAATCTGCACAACCTGGACAGCCCCGACATCCTGCTCGAGCACGGGCGGGGACTTCACCTGATCTGCAGACTCATGGACAGCGTGCAGGTCAGCCGCATGAGGAAGGGCTCCAGACTGCGGATGGTGAAGCGAGTAGATACGATACGGACCGGCAGAGAGGTACTCGCGGCGTAGACTCGCCGGCTATGGGCAAGCTCTCCGGGACAGTAGGACCGATCAGCGCAAGTAACAACGGCATCCCGGCCAAAGCCGGGATGCCGTTTGAGTCTCAGGCAAGCGTGGAGCGTTAGCCTCCGCCGGCTTTGCCTCTCTCGATGAGTTCCTTGACCTTCTGGCCACCCTTGTGGCCGATCTCCTCGTAGAACTCGTGGCCGTACTTCGAGCTGGTAGTCTGGCCACCCTTGGCACCGATCTCCTCGTAGAACGGCGAACCATAGCGCTCGCTGGTGGTCTTGCCGCCCTTCTTGCCTATCTCTTCATAGAAGCCGTGGCCGTAGCGCTCGCTGGTGGTCTCGCCACCTCTCTTACCTGCCTCGCTAACGGTCATCGCGCCTTTCTTCTCTTTGGCCATGTGGAACACCTCCTTTCATCTGTTACCTGTGATCTCATGACCTCGGCGGCCCTGATCTCGAACCGCCGAAGCAGTTATGTGATGAGCCGAGCGGCCCACTCCGCCAGGCCTATTTCTTCCTGGGCCTGGCAGGTGTGGTCTCCATAGCTCTCTTGCCTTCCTCAATCAGTTGCTTGACCTTTTGGCCGCCCTTATGGCCGGCCTCTCGCACGCTCATCTGGCCTTCTTTACGCTGTGCCATTATTTCACCCCCGTCTGCGCCAAGTCATACACTCGCTTGCGCTAGAGAGGTCTACGTGCCGAAAACGGTATCCGTCGGTGCGGTTGTTCTACTAATCGCCCTCGGCCTTCTTGCCTTCTTCGATCAGATGTTTGACCTTCTGGCCGCCCTTGTGACCGATCTCCTCGTAGAACTCATGGCCGTACCGCTCCGCAGTGGTCTCGCCGCCCTTCTGGCCACCCTTCTTGCCGATCTCCTCGTAGAACTCATGGCCGTGGGTCTCGGACGTCTTCTCGCCGCCTCTGCGACCGGCCTCGCTCACCGTCATGTCGCCCTTGTTTTCCTCTGCCATCTCGCTCACCTCCTGCAATGCGCCGTGCGGACATCGGGACCGAGCCACGTCCGCTGAGGCACGTGAATCGTCAGTGCACGATACAGCCATCCCCGGTCCCGGGCGTAACGGGGGGAAGAGGACCGGGGACGGCCCAGCTTCCGGTTAGCTCTCGCCTGTTGCCTTCTTGCCCTCTTCGATCAGCTCTTTGACCTTCTGGCCACCCTTGTGACCGATCTCCTCGTAGAAAGGAGTCCCGTACTTCTCGCTGGTGGTCTCCCCACCCTTCTTGCCGATCTCCTCATAGAACTCGTGGCCGTGAGTCTCGGAGGTGCGCTGTCCACCCCTTCTCCCGGCCTCGCTTACCGTCATATCGCCCTTGTCTGCCATCCTCATTCACCTCCTAGGTTGATGCGAAGGTTTTATAGAATTGCCCACCAGGAACGATCCCCCGATGGGCCCGTCTTCGTTCTGCCGCTCGAACAGAGCTCGTATGCTACCGGTTGGCAGCCTTCTTGCCCTCTTCGATCAGCCTCTTGACCTTCTGGCCGCCTTTGTGGCCGATCTCCTCGTAAAACTCATGGCCGTACTTCTCGCTGGTGGTCTCGCCGCCCTTGCGTCCAGCTTCACTTACGGTCATTGCGCCCTTCTTCTCCTTGGCCATTCTTACTCACCTCCTGCTTTGGCGCAGCCCAAACGCGGATTGGACTGCAGAATTTGGGGTATTACCTTCAGCTTATTAACATGCAGTCAGCATGTGATCAGCACAGCGACGTGGGGAAGCCCATTCAGGATTCCATCACATCGCTCACGGAAGATACGACATCGGCCATGCTCGGATACTCCGCATCCGGGAGTTGATCCAATGCATCGCTCAGCCGCATCTCCTGACCTTTTTCCCATTCGATGGTCGAATCGCCGGCCCTGTCGAGGAGATCCTGCTTAGTTGCCGGAAACTCCACCCCTTCGAGTGCCTGCGTCACGGC